>ENA-OZLM01000036-OZLM01000036.1-human-gut-metagenome-genome-assembly--contig:-NODE-36-length-34135-cov-8.943545_pt1 | contig 34135 bp, 22 predicted proteins | sample MGYA00244839_ERZ653790 | MGnify/ENA primary metagenome ERZ653790 (study PRJEB26926, sample SAMN06164796) | human gut metagenome | biome: ENVO:00009003; feature: ENVO:2100002; material: ENVO:00002003...
AGCAAGCTCCCACCGAGGTATTCCGTTCTATTTTTGCATGGCTCGTAACTTTCAATTTAATTCCCCTGCGACGCATAATCCTTCGCATAGTAGTTCAGGAAGTACTCAAAGCGCTTGGCGATGAGCTTACGTCCTTTTACATTCAGGTGAAGATTGTCGGTCAGATATTCTTTTGCATTGTCCTCGGTGATGCTTCCGTACAGGTTATCCATAAAGGAAACACTGTGCAGGTTCGCGGAGTAGCACTCCTTGATCACGTAAGTGGACAGGACATCGCGGTTGTTATAAATATACATATCGGAACTTACATAATCCCCATTCTCATCCACTGCGTAAGCATACGTGGGAGACATTACAATAATACGGATCTGCGGATACAGGCTCTGCAGAACATCCAGGCTGGCTTCCAGATTACCCGTGAACTGCGTCGGATCGGTAGGGTTATCATCGTTGTACATGGGATTACCCAGGAGATAATCGGTGGCATCGTACATGATTGCCACAGTATCAATGGTATTGAAATCCAGCGTTTTCAGGGTATTGATCACTTCTTCCGCATCGGCGGGAGTTTTATCACCCAGCTGTTCAGCTGCCTGTACGTAATAGTTATCGATCGGGGCACCGGTTGCCAGACTCACCAGCCAATACAGGCAATAAGCATCCATAGCGGCAACAGTGGGATCAAAGTTCAGCTCCTGTGCAGCCAGATAACTTCCGCTGATGGAACAGTTGTATACGTTGGCACCGGTTTCCTTAGCAATCAGGTTCGCCAGACTGTCGGAAGAATCCCGGTCGTCTGCAAACGGAGCATTTCCGAATAGTACAATATTGGAAGAATCGGTAATCACCATCTGACCGTTCTCATCCGTCAGAGGGAGGATGGAATCCCAACTGTCATCGTAGGAACCCTGTCCGTCCTTGAAAATATCGGACTGGCTGACTCTCTGTCCCCAATGTGTGAAGCGGTAGGCTACAAGTCCTATCACTATAATCATGGCCAGCGCAAAAAAGACATGGACATTCAAAAAACGTCGGATGCCGGCAGGAGCAGGAGTCTCGTCTTCTTCCGGATAATCTTCCTCTTCATATTCTTCTGAAAAATCGTCATACTCGTCTGCCTTTGGAGAGACATCGGAAGTCTGCTTTTTATTTGACTTATGTGCGGATTTACCAGAATCTGTGTCTTGCATAGTTTCGTTTTCCAGGTCTACAATCTCAATATCCGGCATGCCATTCACCGGTGATGTGTGGATATTATGGTTGCTATCATTTCGTTTCATGAATTAAATCTCTCCATTTCAAGTATCTGTCATTGTGGTCAAAATAAGTTATTCTGATTTTACTATTATACGGAAAGAAAGTCCATAATATTAGAAAGATTTAAGAAATTCTGAAGAAATGGGCGAATGCCTTGATGTGGAGAAAATACAATGTTATAATGTTACGGAATTGTTACACTGAAGGACTATATGCAGAAGGGACAGATAAAATGAAAAAATTATTTAACCATACAAAGCGTCCGGAACGCAATTGGGAAGAAGACGTACAGGATGGTTACGATTGGGACGAGGAAGAGGAAGGCGAAGAATATTACGCCGATGATGAGGAGTACACCGGGGAAGAAGACGGCGAAGAGTACTACGCCGATGATGAGGAGTACACCGGAGAAGACGGCGAAGAGTACTACGCCGATGATGAGGAGTACACCGGAGGAGAAGACGGCGAGGAGTACTACGCCGATGATGAGGAGTACACCGGAGAAGAAAACGGTGAAGAATACTATGCCGATGATGAGGAGTACACCGGAGAAGACGGCGAAGAGTACTATGCCGATGATGAGAAATATACCGAAGAAGACGGTGAAGAATACTACGCCGATGATGAAGAGTATACCGGAGAGGACGAAGACGGCGAAGAGTATTATGCCGACGAGGAAGAACTCTATGATGAGGAATCCGGCTATGAATATGAGGACGATGTAAAAACATCCAAAAAGCAGGGAAAAAAGAAATTCGCCGCTATCTGGTCGAAATTCCTGAATATGAGTGCCATGGACCGGATCATGGCAGCCACCGGTGTGGCAGTACTGATCTTAGCAATTGTGACCGGCAGCGTGTATGCCAGTGCCCGTATGGTGGACAATCAGGTATCGGAGTTTGTCAGCGTTGGCACCCAGTTAGACGGAATCCATATGATCGGCGAGCAGGGACTGTTAGCGGTGGCAGATGCCACAGTGGCTAAGATCGCGGCAGCGAATGCAGTGGATGAAGACTATGAAGATCAGAAGGAATACGACGAAGCCGAATATACCAACGGTGGTACCGTAGAGCTGGAACTGGTCTCCGTACAGAAGGACCTGAAGATCAAGTTTACCAATAAAAAAAGCGGAAAACTGATCTCCAACGTGCCATTCAATGTTACGATCACGGATCCCAAGGGCAAGACCGCGACATGGTCTGACGATGACATGGACGGTATCATCTATAAGAAGGGCATTACCCCCGGTAACTATACGGTAGCGGTAAATGCTCTGACCGATGAAAAATATAAGGACTATACCTTACCTACCGGAACACAGAAGGTAGAAGTCAAGAAAGATATCGCCTACAAAAAGGTTGATGTATCTAACGAGATCAAGAAGGAATCTGAGATCAACGCGGCAAAAGAGGATACCATGAAAAATGATACCGTGGTAGAGTCTGTGCTGGAAGATACAGTACAGTGGGTAGAAAGTAAGACACTGCCGCCCTCTTATCGTGAAGTAGGAAAGGATAAGATTACCAATCCGGAGACAGTTGCTTACAGCGGTAACTTCCTGCGTATGGCGGCAATAGAACCGACAGCGGCACCAACAGCAGAACCTACGGAAACATCGGAGCCCACAGAAACGACAGAGCCAGTAGAAACAACGAAACCAACAGCAGAACCGACAGCGGCACCAACAGCAGAACCGACAGAAACAACGAAACCAACAACAGAACCGACAGAAACAACGAAACCAACAACAGAACCGACGACGGCACCTACTGTGTCACCCAGTGTATCGCCGTCTCCGACCCCTGCTGCGACACCAACGGCAGTTTTAGAGCCCACGTCCGTAACCGTAGCCGTAGAAGCGGAAGCAACATCACAGATCAAAGTAACGAATTACACGGGTACGGCTACTTATAAGGTGGCTTCGAAAGATGATAAAATTGCGACCGCCAGTGTGGATGAAAAAACCGGTAAGATCACTGTTAAAGGTGTGGCTGCCGGTGATACCACCGTAACCGCAACCGTAACTATGGGATCCGTGACTAAGACACTGGATCTGGCAGTAAAAGTAACTGCGAAGATGGCAATTACACTGGATAAGACAGCAGTGACCGTATATCCCAAGTCTACCGCTACCGTAACCGCCACCGTCAGCGGAAGCGGCACTGTAACCGCAAGCTCCAGCGACACCAATATTGCCACGGTATCCGTGAACGGCAAGACCATTACCATCACCGGTGTGAAGGCCGGAAGTGCTACTATAACCGCAGTTTATAAAGAAGGTAACACTGAGGTGAAGGCTACCTGTACGGTAAAGGTCGGAACTTCCAACCCCAGAGAAGATAAGACCACCGTATTAAAAGATACCAGCGGAAGAGAATTATATGTATCGGATGGCAATAACCAATATAGACTTGCACACTATGCGGATTATTACACCTCTTCCAAGTTCTACATTAAAGAAGCAACGAGATATACCGGATGGCAGACGTTGGATGGCAAGGTATATTTCTTCAAGGCAGACGGCGACAAAGTAACAGGTGAACAGGTCATTCAGGGAGCTAAATATAACTTCGCAAGTGATGGATCTCTGGTAGTTGGTTCCGGCACCATGGGTATTGATGTATCCAAGTGGAACGGTACCATTGACTGGAATGCTGTGAAAAATTCCGGAGTGAGTTACGTTATCATTCGTGTGGGATATCGTGGATCTTCCCAGGGTGCACTGATCGAGGATCCTAAGTTCAAGACCAACATTAAGGGAGCAACCGCAGCAGGCATCAAGGTGGGTGTGTACTTCTTCACCCAGGCTGTGGATGAGGTAGAAGCGGTACAGGAAGCTTCCATGGTACTGGATCGTATCAGCGGATATAAGATTTCTTATCCGGTATTTCTGGATGTGGAAGGCAGCGGCGGAAGAGGAGATGCTATCGACTCCGCTACCAGAACCGCAGTCTGCAAGGCATTCTGCAATACGATCAAGAACGCGGGATATACCCCGGGAATCTATGCCAATAAGACCTGGCTGAGTTCCAAGATGGATGCCGGAGCACTGAGCGGTTACAAGATCTGGCTGGCACAGTATGCGAAGACACCTACCTACACCGGAAGATATGATCTGTGGCAGTACCGTTCCAACGGTAAGGTCAGTGGTATCAGCGGAAATGTAGATCTCAACTTAAGCTACTTGGGATATTAAGATTTGCAATAAAGCCCAGACCGACTGCTTGCAGGCGGGTCTGGGGCTTTATTAGCAAATCAAACACACATGAGCAAGTAGGGCGAAGCCCGGAATGCGAATGGGTGTCACGGATTCGAGAGCACGAAGTGCGCAGAAGCCGTGTTGATATCCCCTCTATTTTATGGTAAAATATCCCTATATATAGCAAAAATGCGCTCTTTGCGCAGAACGGAGAAAAAATGAGAACTTATCTGGTAACAGGTGGTGCCGGCTTTATCGGTTCCAACTACATTCACTACATGTTCAGGAAATATGACAATGAGATCCGCATCATTAACGTGGACGCCCTGACCTATGCGGGCAACCTGGAGAATCTGAAGGATGTGGAGAAGCGCGACAATTACACTTTCGTGAAGGCCAATATCTGCGACAAGGAAGCCATCAGCAAGATTTTTGCGGAGAACGATATTGATCGTGTGGTACATTTCGCAGCAGAGAGCCATGTGGACAGAAGTATCCGCAATCCGGAGATCTTCGTGCAGACCAACGTGCTGGGTACCGCAGTAATGTTAAACTGCGCCAAGGCAGCCTGGGAGCTTCCAGACGGCAGCTTCAAGGAAGGCAAGAAGTTCCTGCATGTATCTACGGATGAGGTCTACGGATCCCTTCCCGATGATGACAATGCTTTCTTCTACGAGACCACACCTTACGATCCCCACAGCCCTTACTCCGCCAGTAAGGCAAGCTCGGACATGCTGGTGAAGGCATACATGGATACCTATCATTTCCCTGCCAATATCACCAACTGCTCCAACAATTACGGTCCTTTCCAGTTCCCCGAGAAGCTGATTCCTCTGATCATCAACAATGCGCTGCACGGCAAGAAGCTTCCGGTCTATGGTGATGGCAAAAATGTCCGTGACTGGCTGTATGTAGAGGATCATGCGAAGGCGATCGATATGGTACAGGAACAGGGAAGACTGTTTGAAACCTACAATGTAGGCGGACATAACGAGAAGCAGAACATTGAGATCATCCACATCATCATCGAAACTTTGCAGGAGATGCTTCCGGATTCCGATCCCCGCAAGGCACATATTAACAACGATCTGATCACTTACGTGGAAGATCGTAAGGGTCATGACAGAAGATATGCCATCGCGCCGGATAAGATCAAGGCAGAGATCGGCTGGTATCCAGAGACCATGTTCAAGGAAGGCATTCGTAAGACCATCGCCTGGTATTTCGAACATGAAGACTGGATGAATAATGTGACCAGTGGCGATTACCAGAAATACTACAATGAAATGTATGAAGAAAAGTAAAGAATATCTGCTAAATGGGAACGATGAACGTCGTTCCCATTCGGTGTGTTAAAAAACAAGTATTTTAAGGAGGTTTTTATGAAAGGAATTATACTGGCGGGAGGTTCCGGAACCAGACTTTATCCCCTGACAAAAGCAATATCCAAGCAGATCATGCCGGTCTACGATAAACCCATGATCTATTATCCGCTGTCAACACTGATGCTGGCAGATATCAGAGAGGTGCTGATCATTTCCACCCCGAGAGATCTTCCGGTATTCAAAGAGTTATTAGGAGACGGCAGCCAGCTGGGCATGCGTCTCGAGTATGCGGTACAGGACAAACCCCGTGGACTGGCGGATGCCTTTATCATCGGTGCGGAATTCATCGGTAATGACAGAGTGGCGTTGGTATTGGGTGATAATATTTTCTACGGACAGAGCTTCTCCAGAGTACTGCGTACCGTAGCAGCAAGAGAAAAGGGAGCTACCATTTTCGGTTATTATGTGCGTGATCCCAGAGAGTATGGCGTGGTAGAGTTCGATGAGAACGGCAAGGCACTTTCCATCGAGGAGAAGCCGGAGCATCCCAAGAGCAATTATGCGGTTCCCGGACTGTATTTCTATGATAACGATGTAGTGGAGATCGCGAAGAACGTAAAGCCCTCCGCAAGAGGCGAGATCGAGATCACCAGTATTAATAACGAGTACCTGAACAGAGGAACCCTGCAGGTAGAGACTCTGGGACGTGGCTTTGCATGGCTGGATACCGGCAATCATGATGCTTTACTGGATGCCGCGGATTTCGTGGCAGCCTTCCAGAAGAGACAGGGACTGTACATCTCCTGCATCGAGGAGATCGCTTTCAAACGTGGATTTATCGACAGAGAGCAGCTGTTAGCACTGGCAGAACCGCTTCTTAAGACGAATTACGGAAAATATCTGGTAGAGGTAGCAAATGGACTCTAAGCTGCGGAAAATGGCGATCCTGGCTTCCATGGCAGTGATCCTGCTGGTGGCGCTGGCGGTAATGTATGTGAACAGGGAACAACTGTCATCCACATCCGGTGAGAACATGACAGCGTCCGGAGCGCAGAATGCAGGTGACAGCCAGGCAGTGGATCCTGTGCCGGAGGGTACCGGGGAGACGGATACCGCGGAAGCGGATGGCAGAATTGGCAATGACCTGAAAGCGTTTTTAAAAGACAATACATTTTTTGATCAGGAAGTAAACCCGGTCCTGGAGGCGGCGAAGGATAACAGCAACCGTCTGTCACTGGTAGCGACTTCTATCGAAAAGGATCTGCGTATCCAGATCGTGGATAATGAGGGTACGCCGGTGACCGGGGAGAGCTTTTATGTGCGTTTGGACGGCATGGGAGACTACAAGGATCTGGATCAGGACGGCGTGATCTATATCGGTGATCTGGATTCCGGAGATTATTATGTGGAACTGCTTCCCATCGAAGGATACAAAGTACCGGTCAGTGAGACCAAAGTGCATGTAAAAGACAAAGTCGAGTATCTGGCGATCGACGATATTTCGCTGTTGATCAAGACGGAGGACGAAGTCGATGCGGCTGCCGAGGACAGCGCCGTGGCAGGTGCTCTGGCGGATGCGGACAAGACGGAGATCCAAAAGCTGCAGACCACATCCGGCAATGCGAAGGTCGGCATCGATGTGTCCAAGTGGAACGATACCATCGACTGGGATAAGGTAAAAAATGCCGGAGTGCAGTTTGCCATCGTTCGTGCGGGCTACCGCGGTTCGGTTACGGGAAGTCTGGTGGAGGATCCACAGTTCATTGCTAACATGAAAGGTGCAACAGCAGCCGGAATTCCGGTGGGCGTGTACTTTTTTACCCAGGCCACAGATGAGAAAGAAGCGGTGGAAGAGGCTTCTGCCGTGCTTGAGCTGATCCGTGATTTCCAACTGACCTATCCCGTATTTATTGATACGGAAGGTGCCGGAGGAAACGGCCGGGCGGACGGGCTGGATGCGGAGACCAGAACACTGGTATGTGAGGCATTCTGCCGGACGATAGAAAATGCGGGATACAAGGCAGGTGTCTATGCCAGCCGCAATTGGTATAACAATAATCTGCAGACGGCGAGACTGGAAAATTATCATATCTGGCTGGCGGAATATCGCAGTGTGCCATTATATCAGGGGTATTACAAAACCTGGCAGTATACCTCCAAGGGAAAAGTGGACGGTATCGAAGGCAGAGTTGATATGAATATCACCTATGAATAGTCAATAAATTAAAAAGAGTGAGGATGAGATAAATGGGCAAAATAACAGTAGAAACCTGTGAAATTGAAGGATTGAAGATTATTACTCCTACGGTATTCGGTGATGCCAGAGGATATTTCATGGAGACCTACAATTATAATGATTTCAAGGCTGCGGGAATCCCGGAAGTATTTGTACAGGACAATCAGTCTGCATCAAAAAAAGGAGTTCTCAGAGGTCTTCATTTTCAGAAGCATTTTCCGCAGGACAAGCTGGTGCGTGTGATCCGTGGTGAAGTATATGATGTGGCAGTGGATCTGCGGGAAGGTTCTAAGACCTTCGGACAGTGGTACGGTGTGCTTCTGTCTGAAGAGAATAAGAAGCAGTTCTTCATTCCGAAGAATTTCGCACATGGTTTTCTGGTATTGTCCGATTATGCGGAGTTCTGTTACAAATGTACCGATTTCTATCATCCCGATGACGAGGGCGGCATTGCTTACAATACACCGGATATCGGCGTAGAATGGCCAATTCCCGAAGGTATGGAGCTGACTTTGTCCGAGAAGGATACCAAGTGGGGCACCCTGGAACAGTACATGAAGGAAAAAGAGCATGAAAAAGAGTGTGAAAATAAGTAAGAAGACAGGCATTGCCCTGTTTGTGACAGCGGCAGTGATCATGGCTCTGCTCATTGTGTTCCATAAGAATCCGGGACCTGCTGTGGATCAGAGCCAGGAGCTGACGAAAAAGATCATCTCCTGCGTTGTCATTGCGGCGGCATGTTTTGCGTTTATCCACTGGTATGATAAATTTACCGGACTGCCGGTAGAGTTATTCCAGAACAGACATCTGATCTGGAAGCTGGCAAAAAACGATTTTAAAAAGAGATATGCGGGTTCTTACCTGGGCGCGGTATGGGCGATGGCACAGCCGGTCGTAACGGTAGCAATGTATTATATCGTATTTGACAAGATCATGGGAAATACCAGTACACCTCTGCGGGAGGGCGTGGAAGTGCCTTTTGTACTCTTCCTGACAGCGGGACTGGTGCCCTGGTTTTATTTCAGCGAAGCATTGAATAACGGTACCAACGCATTGCTGGAATACAATTACCTGGTAAAAAAGGTAGTATTTAAGATCAGCATCCTGCCGATCATTAAGATTATTGCGGCTACTTTTATCCATGTATTTTTCGTATGCCTCTTACTGATCGTGGCAGCTATCTACGGTTATTATCCGACCATATATACGATACAGATCGTGTATTACAGCTTCTGTCTGTTTATATTTGTGCTGGCGCTGAGTTATACGACCTGCGCGGTAGTGGTATTTTTCCGGGATCTGTCCCAGATCATCAGCATCGGATTGCAGATCGGCATGTGGGCAACCCCTATTTTGTGGAATCTGGATGCACTGTCTTCGGAGTGGATCATGATCCTGAAGCTGAATCCGCTGGTATATATTGTCAACGGTTACCGAAGTGCGATTTATGAGAAGGAGTGGTTCTTCCAGGATTTCTTCTCCACGATGTATTTCTGGATCGTGACAGTGGTGTTATTTGGACTGGGAGCTGTGATTTTTAAGAGACTGAAAGTGCATTTTGCAGATGTATTATAACAACGAAACTAAGGAGAACTGCATGAAAAAAATGAAAAATTGGAGACCATCAGCATCTTTGCTGGCAGGTGCAGCGGTGCTCGGACTGTTGGTATTATTAGTGCCGATCGTGCGTATTATGCGGGATGCAGTTCCTTTCAGCGATGATTATGGCTATGGATATTTTGCCAAGTTGGGTTACCTTATGGGGAAAAATCTCCCGGGCGTATTAATGGGGGTGTGGGAGAATGTAAAGCATACCTGGTGGACCTGGCAGGGAACCTATTCTTCCATATTTCTGATGTCACTGGTACCGTTAGTCTGGGGAGAACAATATTATTTTTGGGGATTACTGTTTATTCTGCTACTTTTGATCGGAGGAGTATTCGCACTGGTCAAGGCACTGGTGGTGGATGTACTGCAGGGAGGATGGCAACAGTGTCTGTACATTCAGGCGGTGACAGCGGCACTGGTGGTGGAACTGATGTATTATCCTGCGGAAGGGCTATTCTGGTACAACGGTGGAATCCATTATGTGGGAATGCATGGATTTGCAATGCTTTTGTTGGCGTCCTTAATCTGCCTGAGTGAAGGGAAGAAGGGTAGAATACGTAATGGATTGCTGATCGCAGCCAGCATGATTCTTTCATTGATTGTTGCAGGAAGTAACTATGTGACGGCATTACAGACCTTTCTGGTATTTCTAACGATCATGGTGGCAGGTGCGCTGTTACATCGTAATATAAAAGGTCTGTTACGTCTGGTTCCGGCATTTTTTGTATATAGTATAGGATTTTATAAAAATCTTGCGGCACCCGGTAATACAGCAAGAGCGGAAGCTTTGGGTAATCCGGGAATGGCTCCGTTACAAGCGATACTATTTTCTTTTAAAGAAGCTTTTTCACATATGTGGGAGTATACGGGGTGGATGACAATCGTTGTAATGTTGGTATTATTGCCGATGATCTTACAACTTGTGAGTACGACAAAGTTCAGATTTCGTCTGCCGTGGCTTCTGCCGGTGTGGTCGGTGTGCCTGTATGCTACCGGATTTACTTCAAGTCTCTATTCTCTGGGACATGGAGGGGTTCCGAGAACATTGAATGCCGTGAAGATTACGTGGCAGGTTCTGCTGGTAGTGAATGAAATTTACCTGGTAGGTGCAATCTGGCAACAGCGTGCCGGACAGAAGGTGTTAGCTGCGGATTCCCTGAGAGGAAATTTCAAATGGTGGGTTTATCCGGTACTTGCCGCGCTGGCGATCCTGGTGGTTAAGACCTGTCCGAATCCTGTGGGAACTTATGTGAGCTACAGTGCTTACTATTATGTACACACAGGGGACGCCTATATGTATCACCAGCAATTTTTGAACCGGCTGGATGCACTAAAAGGAGAGGAAAAAGTGCTTGTATTTGAACCCTATGCGTACCAGCCGTGGCTGATTTACGTGGGGGATGGAAATCAATTCCCGAATCAGGGAAATAATTATCTGCTGGAACGATGGTATGGAAAGGAAAGCGTCTCTGTCGCGACAACAGAGTAGGAATAAGAGGAGTATTTTTGTGAAAGACAGAAGTGTTGACTGGAAAAAAATACTGACATGGAAGCCGGGAGAAAAGCTTTTAGCGATTGGATTCTGTCTTCTGCTATTGGCAGCGCTGATTCCGCTGTTTCGACTTACGATTTATGCGGTTCCTTATTATGACGACTATAACTTTGGAAGATTTGCCAGAGCTGCCATGGAACAGGAGCAGTCGAAATGGGCGGCGATCCCCGGCGCACTGGAGTGTTCCAAAACCCAGTGGTATGCATGGCAGGGAACCTATTCTTCTATTTTTTTCATGACCTTAATGCCGGCAATCTGGGGAGAACAGTATTACTTCCTGGGACCGGTGTTCATTCTGTTATTGCTTTTGGCGGGAAGCATGGTATTTACCCACGTGATCCTGCGGAAAGTCTTCGGAATGGAGAAATGGATCAGCCTGGCGATCCAGGCGGTGATCACCACAGCACAATTTATGTTTATCTATTCCGCGCAGAGCGGTTTTTACTGGTATAACGGCGGAATTCATTATGTGGGAATGCATGGCTTTGGACTGTTGTTTCTGGCTGTGTCTATCTGTCTGGAGAGAGCAGAGGGCAGAACTGCGAAAGGACTGTTATTCACTGCATCGGTTCTGCTTGCCATGATTACGGCGGGGAGCAACTTTGTGACAGCACTTCAGGGACTGCTGTGCCTGGTGACGATCCTGCTTGTCAGTGTCGTACTGGAGCGTCGGAAATGCGGACTTTGGCTTCTCCCTGCTACGGCGGTATATATCATAGGTTTCGGACTGAATGTGGCAGCTCCCGGCAACTCCGTGCGGGCACAGAGCTATATCGGTTGGGGTTATGGACCATTAGAGTCCATCGGCAGATCCTTTTTGGAAGCCGTGAAACACATTCCGGAGTATACCGGTCTGGTAGTACTGACGGTGATGTTATTGTTGGTGCCCCTGATCTGGCAGGCAGTGAAAAGCACGGATTACCGGTTCCGTTATCCCGGGATCGTACTTGCCTGGTCCTTTGGCCTGTATGCCACCGGCTATACGCCAAGCCTGTATTCCCTGGGACATGCCGGCTTGTCCAGAACTCTGAATGCGGTAAAAATTACGTATTTCATGTTGTTATTTTTAAACGAGATCTACTGGTGCGGCTGGCTTAGACAGGTACTGGAAAAAAGAACAGAGAAAACCGCACAGAAGCTGCTTGCACGAAAAGGTGCTGCGGTCTGGTGGTTCTATGGGATCATCGGTGTGATGTGTCTTATGATTTTTAAGGCATCCCCCAATCAGGCGGGACATTATTCTTCTTACGGCGCTTATTATTATGTACACACCGGAGAAGCCTATAATTTCCATCAGGAATATCTGGAGCGGGTGGCAATTCTGTCCGGACCGGAAAAAGATGTGCATCTGCCGGCCTATCAGTTCCGCCCGTGGTTTTTGTGCATGGGAGAAATCTCCGAGGATGCGGACAATGAGGCCAACCGTTCTTTGGCCATGTGGTACCATAAAGACAGTGTAACACTGAAAGAAAAGGATTAAGACATTATGCAGGATAAGAGAAAACTGGCGATTGAGGTCGATAATGTCCAGAAAATCTATAAATTATATGACAAGCCTTCGGACCGGATGAAGGAAGCCTTCGGCTTCGGGAAAAAGACAAAACACAAGCTGCATTATGCCCTGAAGGGTGTGGATATGAAGATCTATCAGGGGGAAACCGTGGGCATCATCGGTACCAACGGTTCCGGTAAATCCACGATCCTGAAGATCATCACCGGCGTACTGAACCCGACTTCGGGAAGAGTGCTGGTCAACGGGCGTATTTCCGCATTGCTTGAGCTGGGTGCCGGGTTCAATATGGAATATAACGGCATCGAGAATGTGTATCTGAACGGTACTATGATGGGATTCTCCGAAAAAGAGATCGAGGCAAAGCTGCCGGACATTTTAAGCTTTGCAGATATCGGGGATTATGTCTATCAGCCGGTGAAGACCTATTCCAGCGGTATGTTCGTCCGTCTGGCTTTTGCTGTAGCCATTAACATCGAGCCGGAGATCCTGATCGTGGACGAAGCACTGAGTGTCGGCGATGTATTTTTCCAGGCTAAATGTTATCACAAATTCGAAGAATTCAAGAAAATGGGCAAGACCATTGTGTTCGTCAGTCATGATCTGAGCAGCATCAGCAAATACTGTGACCGCGTCTATTTGCTGAACCAGGGAAATATTCTGGGTGAGGGCAGCCCCAAAGCGATGATCGATACCTACAAGCGGGTACTGGTAGGTCAGTACGATGAATCCGAAAATGCCGGCGAAGAAGCGGAGAATCTCTTGGATGATGAGGATCTGCAGAGAGCCGCTGCCAAAAAGGCGGATGGCGCTGCCAAAGATGCCGCAGAGGCTTCCATGGAGGCGAAGGGTCAGAACCCCAACGCTCTGGAATACGGTACCAAACAGGCACAGATCGAGGAATTTTATATTACGGATGACAGAGGGGTTCCCACCAATGCAATCCTGAAAGGCAGCATGTTCACTATTCATATGCGCGTCCGTTTTATGGATCATATTCCGGCACCGATTTTTGCGTTTTCCGTGAAAAATGTTATCGGTGTGGAGATCACCGGCACCAATACCATGATCGAGAAAGCGTTCTTAGACAGCGTGGAACCCGGTGATGTGAAAGATGTGACTTTTACGCAGAAAATGAACTTACAGGGCGGCGAGTATCTGCTGTCTCTGGGAGTGACCGGCTACAATCAGGACACCTTCGAGGTCTATCACAGACTGTATGATGCCCTGAATATTACGGTAGTATCCGATAAAAATACCGTAGGCTATTATGATATGGATTCCGATACGAAAGTATGGGATGCAGAGGAGAAATAAGGAATGACAGAGACCATCGGCAAAGTAACACTGAATCTGGATAAGTATCCCGGAGAGGATTATTATTGCGACGGCAGTGTGGAGGACGAGATCTTAGAGATCGTAAAAAAATACAGTACCGTGGAATATGACCGGATCATTGCGGAGAGAAAAGAATGGCCGGTATTATATCATCTGTCTGCCCTGCGGGAAAATATCGTGGATTTCCTTCCTATGAAAAAAACGGATAAGGTGTTGGAGGTCGGCAGCGGATGCGGAGCCATTACGGGAGCACTGTCGAAAAAAGCAGGCCGGGTGACCTGCGTGGATCTCTCGAAGAAGCGCAGCCTGATCAATGCCTACCGCCACAGTGACTGTGAGAATGTGACGATCCATGTGGGCAATTTTACGGATGTGGAGCCGGATCTACCTACCGATTACGATTATATCTGTCTGATCGGTGTCTTCGAGTATGGGCAGGCTTACATAGGCGGTAAGACGCCTTATGAGGATTTCCTGAAGATTCTGCAAAAGCACCTGGCGAAGGAGGGCAGGATCGTCATTGCCATTGAGAATAAATACGGTCTGAAATATTTCGCCGGCTGTAAGGAAGATCATCTGGGAGACTGGTTCTCCGGAATCGAAAATTATCCGAATGGCGGTGTGGTGCGTACCTTTTCCCGGAAAAAACTGGAGAAAATATTCGATGCCTGTGGCGTGGGGGAGCGGAGCTTCTATTATCCGTATCCCGATTATAAATTTATGACCACGGTCTATTCCGACGCGTATCTTCCGGGACGGGGAGAACTGTCTAACAATCTGCGGAATTTTGATCGTGACAGAATGTTGTTATTTGATGAAAAAAGTGCCTTTGACGGCATCGTGGAAGAGGGGCTGTTCTCTGTATTTTCCAACTCTTACATGGCGATCATCGGTAAGCCACTGGAACTGAAATATGCAAGATATTCCAACGATCGTGCGGAAGAGTTCCGGATCCGTACCGAGATCCTTAAAGATACAGAGGGGCAGAAAACCGTTCGGAAATATCCGCTTACGACAGAAGCCGAAGCCCATGTGCGTCACATGGCGGAAGCATACGAGAAATTAAAAAAGCGCTACGCCGGAAGCCGGCTGGATGTTAATACCTGCCATCTGGGCGAAGAGGAGGGCGCCATTTACGCGGAATTTGAGTTCGTACCCGGAAGACCTCTGTCGGAGCTGATGGACGAGTGTCTGGACAGACAGGATGTGGAGGGATTCCATGAACTGTTTGCGGAGTATCTGGAGAGAGTAGGCTACGGGGAGGATGTTCCGGTAGCGGATTTTGACCTGATCTTTGCCAATATTCTGGTGGATGGGGATCACTGGACCCTGATTGATTACGAGTGGACCTTTGACCGCGTCATAGATACAAAAGCACTGGCGTTTCGGGCAATTTACTGTTATGTTCTGGAGGACGAAAGACGCAATGCGCTGGAACTGGACCGGATCTTAGACCGTCTGGGCATCACGGAAAATGAGGCAAGACAGTACAGAGAGCAGGAGAGCTCCTTCCAGAAATATGTCACCGGACAGAAATTGTCCATGGGCGAGATCCGGAACCTCTTAGGCGGCGAGATCTATCAGCCCACGGATTGGATCGGACGCTTCCGGCAGACAGAAGGAGAACTGAGAGTACAGATCTACGAAGACAAGGGACAGGGATTTTCTGAAGAAAATTCTTATTTCCCGGAGAATGTCTATGCAGAGGAAAAGCTGGCGTTCTTCACGGTGCATTTTGACGGCAATGTACATTCCCTGCGGATAGATCCCGCCATGTGTTCCTGCATGTGTAAGGTGCGGGAGCTTACATTGAACGGACAGCCGGTACCACTGCAGGAGAAAAAGGTATTTTTTACCAACGGAAAAATAGTAAAATCCGCAGACGGTGCGGAGTATCCCAGCATTGTATTCCCCACGGAGGATCCGAATATGACCGTTCGTGTGGATGCCCTGAACCGTCAGGCGGACAACAGTTTATCTGTAAAAATGGAGATCGTGCCGATTCCTCTTGCCATGGCACAGGATATGGCGGGGGCAGTGAAAAAATTTTTCTAAGGAGACGTAAAGCTTGGGCATTCGGACCGCAGTAAAGCAGATACTTGTCAGACAACAGGATAAAAAATATGAAGCTAAGTTAAGCCGGCTTCGGGTGACTTACGAACAGTGGGCATCGGAGCAGGACCGGGAAATCGCGGAACCCCGGGAAATCGCGGAACTTGTGGAATTCGTCATTTTCCGACAGGCGGCGGGACGGCTGGCAGATAATGCGGCAGAGTGGATCAACGCGTATTTTGCAAAGCATCCGGAAGCAGAAATCGTCTACGGTGATGAGGACCTGATGAATGAGAAGGGAGAGCGTTGTATTCCCTGGTACAAACCCTGTTGGTCACCGGATCTGTACAGAGCCTTTTTCTATGTGGGAAGTGTCGTTGCGGTACGGAGCAGTCTACTGCAGAGAATGGGAGAAAATCCGGTCGTGACGGAGAACGAGAGCACCGGAAAGGAAATTCTTTTTACAGATGCCGGAGAGATCCGGTCGCTGATGGATCGCCTGTTTTTGGGAGCCGGAGGGTTCGAGAGAGATTGCCATTCCATCGGTCATATGGAAACCGTGTTGTTCCATGGAACTTTTTCTGCAGACGGAATAGGAATCCAGGGACCAGATGCACGTGCAGACCGGGACAGCCGGGAGTGCACTCCCTGGGAAAATTACCAGCAGACGAAGGAGTCACCGCGGCTGGCGGTGGAACTGGCCTCCAGGGCGGCGGAAGGTGCCAAAGAGTTGTTCGCAGGAGAGCTTAAAGTCTCAGTGATCATTCCCTCCAAAGATAATCCGGAGATACTGGAGAAGTGCCTGTGTTCCCTAACGAGAAGGTCTGAGAGCAGGATCCCTGTTGAAATTTTGCTGGTGGATAACGGAAGCAGTGCGGGAAATAAGCAAAAAACGGAAGAACTGATCGGACGGATCCGGGAAGGTGGTGTCCCTGTCCGTTATATTTATGAACCGGCGGAATTTAATTTTTCAGCGATGTGCAACCGGGGAGCTGAACTGGCGGAAGGAAAGTTTTTGCTGTTTTTAAATGATGATATAGAAGTGTGCGGCAATGACTGGCTGGACAAAATGGTGATCCGCGCCATGCAGCCTTATGTGGGAAGCGTGGGACTAAAGCTGTATTATCCGGATTCTGTGAAAATACAACACGACGGTATTGTCAATCTGCCAGTGGGACCGGTGCATAAGCTCCAGTTCATGGAAGACGATAAGTCTTATTATTTTGGCAGAAATTGCTTTGATCTGAATTGCGTGGCAGTGACGGGTGCCTGTCTGCTGATAAGGACAGAGGTATTCCGGGAGACGGGTGGATTCCGTGAAGCACTGCGGGTGGCCTATAATGATGTGGATCTGGGATTTTGTCTGGTGGAAATGGGATATTACAATGTGGTGCTGAATGACTGTTTTGCGTATCATCATGAATCCCTGAGCCGCGGAAGCGACGAAAGTCCAGAGAAAATGCGACGCCTGACGGAAGAGAGAGAACTGCTTTACCAGATGCATCCTCAGTTCCGCGGAGTGGATCCTTTTTACCCTATGGGACTGAACCGGGAAGGATTGGACAGTCGTGTGGTTCCGGCATACCTTACGGACCGGAATCTTTTACAGGAGCCGGCATGGCAATGTGAGAGCAGGCAGGAGCTTCTGGAAAATGCAAGACAGGATGACTGCCTGATGGCACGGGTGGAAACCGCAGGACCGGAGCGGATCCAGGGGTACAGTGTGATCCTGGGAGACGATAACGCATGTTATGATAAATTTTTAGTATTGTTTCCCGAAGATACGCAGGGACAGCGGGAGGCGGACCGGAAGGTATGGACAATGAATATCTTACCCGCATATAGGCAGGAACTGGAGGAGAATCTTCCGGACCAGAAAAATGTGGCGCTGGGGGGGTTCTGTGTGAAACGGAAGACAGAGCAGCTGCCTCCGGGGAATTATGGAATCGCCGTTCTTGCGGTTCATCGGATCAGTAAGCTGAAACTGTGGAATACAACGGGAAAATATTTGACGGAGGAAAAACATGTCTGAGATCAATTATCAAGAAGCCTACGAGAGGGAGCACGAGAAATGTGCGGACCTGGCAGATAAGATCGTAGTGCTGGAATCGGAAAAAGAGGACCTGCAGTTCAAACTGGACCGGATCAAAAAGAATAAATTCTGGAAAGCCACAGGTCCGGCGAGAAGCCTGATCCATTTTGCGCAGAGACAGAAGGATCGCTTGTCCCATTGCGGTGGACCGAAGGATATCCTGCGTAAGATCCGCAACAAGACCCGCCAGAAGAGTCTGATGGAGTCCTACGGAACCGGAAGCTTTCCCGATGCAGCACAGAGAAAAAAAGAGGAAGAGACGATATTCCCTTATATGCCGAAGATCAGTATTCTCGTTCCGCTGTGGAACAATAAGAGAGAGTTCCAGATCCAGATGTTGGACTGCGTCATGAACCAGACTTATCCCAACTGGGAGTTGTGTCTGGCAGACGGTTCCGACGAGGAGCATTCCTATATCGGGGAACTTTGCAGGGAATATGCGGCGAAGGCAAACGGACGTATCGTATATAAGCACCTGGATCATAACGGCGGTATCTCTTATAATACCAACGAATGTTACAAGCTGGCTACCGGAGATTATATCGGTCTGTTTGACCAGGATGATATTCTGCACCCCTCGGTGTTGTATGCTTATGTGAAGGAGATCAACGAGCAGGGAGCGGATTATCTCTATTGTGATGAGACCACATTCAAAGAAAACGACATTAACAAGATGCTGACCATGCATTTTAAGCCGGACTATGCACCGGACAATCTGCGGGCCAATAATTATATCTGCCATTTCAGCGTTTTTTCCAGAAAGCTCTTAGAGGGAGAGAAACTGTTCCGTACCGCATTTGATGGTGCCCAGGATCATGATATGATCCTGCGTCTGACCGACAGAGCGGAAAAAATCGTTCATGTTCCCAGACTGATGTACTACTGGAGAAGTCATGAGGGCAGTACCGCAGCCAGCATTGACGCGAAGCCCTATGCCATTGAGGCAGCCAGGGGGGCTGTGGCGGATCACCTGAAAAAGCATGGCTTTAAGCATTTCCAGATCACCAGTACCAGGGCATGTGCCACGATTTTCCGTATTCGCTATCAGATTCTGGGAGATCCGAAGATTTCCATCGTGATCGCCAATAAGGATCACGTTGAGGATCTGAAACGCTGTATCACTTCGATTCAGAAGAACAGTACCTGGAGCAATATAGAGATAATTGTCGTGGAAAATAACAGTACCACACCGGAGATTAAGGACTATTATTCCCAGCTGTTAGGACTGTCCGGTGACGATTCTTATGAAGAAAGATGCAAGCTGCATACAGTCTGCGGCCATGACGGCGGTATCCTGCACAGTGAGGACGGGCGCATTTCTGTAGTGACCTATCATGGAGATTTTAATTATTCCGCAGTAAACAATCTGGGCGTATCCTATGCTTCCGGGGAATATATCCTGTTACTGAATAACGATACGGAGGTTATCACGGCCAACTGGATGGAAGAGATGCTGATGTATGCCCAGAGAGGAAATGTGGGTGCCGTAGGTGCCAAGCTGTATTATGCGGACAAGACGATCCAGCATGCCGGTGTGGTCATCGGACTGGGGGCACACCGTACCGCAGGACATACCCATTACCGTATTCCGGTACAGAACCTGGGCTACATGGGACGTCTGTGTTATACCCAGAACGTCACAGCTGTGACCGGTGCCTGCCTGTTAGTGAAAAAGAGTCTGTATGAACAGGTGGGGGGCCTGGATGAGAGCTTTGTGATCTCCTTAAATGATGTGGATTTCTGCCTGAAATTGCGTAAACTGGGACTCTTGAATGTGTGGACTCCTTTTGCGGAGCTGTATCATTACGAATCCATCTCCAGAGGACTGGACGATCAGGGGGAGAAGGCCGAGCGCTACAACAAAGAATCCGAGCATTTCCGTGAAAAATGGAAGGCCGAACTGGAAGCGGGAGATCCATATTACAATCCGAATTTCTCTCTGGATCGCAGCGATTACGCACTGAAGGATCCGGCAGTTAGCTGACGTTAAATAGTTCTTTTCAGTAGAGGGAATCTATGGTAAAATATCACCGGAGAGCGTTTACTGAAGATATGGAAAGATATTGAAAGATAGCGATAAAACAGGAGGATAGGAAAATGAGTTATATGGACGAACTGAATTTCTGGTTAAATGATGATTATTTTGACCAGAAGACCAAGGATGAACTTCTGGCAATCCGTAACAATGAAGCAGAAGTGGAAGATCGTTTTTACAAGGAACTGGAATTCGGTACCGGCGGCTTACGTGGTGTGATCGGTGCGGGAACCAACCGTATGAATGTATATACTGTTCGTAAGGCAACTCAGGGTCTTGCCAATTATATTATTAAGCGCGGTACACAGAGTAAGGGTGTGGCAATTGCATTCGACTCCCGCCGCATGTCTCCCGAGTTTTCTGATGAGGCAGCAAGATGTCTGGCAGCCAACGGCATCAAGGCATACATTTTTGAATCTTTAAGACCTACCCCGGAACTGTCCTTTGCCCTTCGGACGTTAGGATGCACCGCAGGTATTGTAGTGACCGCCAGTCACAACCCTCCTGAGTACAACGGCTATAAGGTATACTGGGAGGACGGCGCACAGGTAACCGCTCCTATCGATAAGGACATCATTACCGAAGTACAGTCTATCAAGGATTATCATACCGTGAAGACCATGAGCAGAGAGGATGCTGTGGCAGCAGGACTCTATGAAGTGATCGGCAAAGAGATCGATGACAAGTACATGGCAGAGCTGAAAAAGCAGATCATTCATCCCGATGTTATCAAGGAAATGGCAGATGATATCAAGATCGTATATACTCCGTTATGCGGTACCGGTAACAAGCCGGTAAGACGTATCCTGTCCGAGTTAGGATTCAAGCATGTCTATGTGGTTCCCGAGCAGGAGAATCCGGATCCGAACTTTACCACACTGGATTATCCGAACCCCGAGGATCCCAAGGCATTTACCTATGCTTTACGTCTGGCGAAGGAGAAGGATGCAGACATCGTTCTGGCAACCGATCCCGATGCAGACCGTCTGGGTGTCTATGCTAAAGATACTAAGACCGGCGAGTATGTGGCATTTACCGGTAATATGTCCGGCATGCTGATTGCAGAATATATCTTAAGAGAGAAGACCGCAACCGGTACCATGCCCGAGAATCCTGCCCTGGTAACCACCATCGTTACCACTAACATGACCAAGCCTATTACACAGACTTATGGCGTAAAGCTGATCGAGGTACTGACTGGATTCAAGTTCATTGGCGAGCAGATCAAGCTCTTCGAGCAGACAGGCAGCAACAACTATGTATTTGGTCTGGAAGAGAGCTATGGCTGTCTGGCAGGTACCCACGCAAGAGATAAGGATGCTATTGTAGCGGTAATGTGTCTGTGCGAAGTAGCAGCTTACTGCAAGAAGCACAACATGACTCTGTGGGATATGATGGTATCCATGTATGAGAAGTACGGTTACTTCAAGGAGACCCAGTACACCATCACCATGAAGGGTATCGACGGTGCAAGACAGATCGCCGAGATCATGGATAAGCTTCGTAAGAATCCTCCTAAGGCATTCGGAGATCTGAAGGTAGAGAAGTTCCGCGATTACCAGAACGATGTCATCATTGACATGGAGACCGGCGAGAAGACCACCACAGGGCTTCCCAAGTCCAATGTTCTGTACTTCGAGCTTCCCGATAATGCATGGTGCTGTGCACGTCCTTCCGGAACTGAGCCCAAGATCAAGTTCTACATGGGCGTCAAAGGAACCAGCTTAGAGGATGCACAGGCTAAGGTAGAGAAGCTGACCGAGGATGTAAAGGCAGTATTATAAGTGAGAATTTTATAAATTAGTATAGTTTTTTAAGAGCGAATCGTCCGAACAGGACGATTTGCTCTTTTGCGGCAACAGCAGAGCAGTGTAAATAGTATTGCATATACGTCGAACGCTTGCGTTCGTAAGAATATACAATACTATTTATAGGGCGAGATAACCAACATGAGCAAAAGGAAAGCTCGTAAGAGCGATTTTGCGAATGGTGGCTGCTGTTGCTATTTCTAAAAACGTGGAGGTATCTGTGGCAAAGCTAAACAAGGCAAACCTTAAGAAAACTCTATATTATCTGCAACGTAACGGCCTGAGGGAAACCTGGATCTCTGTAAGGGAGCGCCTGACAGAGACAGACCGCTATTTTTTTGTACCCTGTTCTGAAGAGGAACTGGAAAAGCAGAGTGACAGAAAATGGGACAATCCCATTACTTTCAGCATTGTGGTACCCCTGTACCGGACTCCGGAGACCTATCTGAAACGAATGATAACAAGTGTTGTTGCACAGAGCTATCCCCACTGGGAACTGATCCTGGCGGATGCTACTGAGGATCGCAGTGTAGAGGAGACGTTGAGGCAGCAGGGATTCCTGAAGGAGCAGCCGACGGATGGGGAGACAGAACCTGTCGCAGCAGATCCCAGGATCCGCTATGTGCATCTGAAAGAAAATGCGGGAATTGCTGCCAACACCAATCAAGCACTTCCCTATGCGAAGGGAGCGTACATCGGGCTACTGGATCATGATGATGTATTGACACCGGATGCGTTGTACGAAATGGCAGACGCGGTCACCAAAGCATATGACAGAGGTGTCAAAGCCGCTTTCATCTATTCCGATGAGGATAAGTGCGATGGAGAAGAGACAAGATACTATGATCCGAACCATAAAGAAAACTTTAATTACGATTTAATTCTGAGTAATAACTATATCTGTCATTTTCTGGTCATGGATGCGGAACTGATGAAGAGTCTGCAATTCCGACCGGAATGTGACGGCGCCCAGGACTATGACCTGGTGTTACGGGCTGTGGCAGAAGTGCTGGCGACGGACGGGCAGGCCGGGGAGAAGAGTATTCTTCATATCCCCAAAGTGTTGTATCACTGGAGATGCCACGAGGCATCCACGGCAGCCAATCCCCACAGCAAAAAATACGCTTACGAGGCGGGACTTCGGGCTCTGCGGGATCATGCCGCACTGCGGGGGATCCCTGCGACTGCCTGTGAGACCAGGCATGTGGGATTTTATCGTTTACAGTATACAGATGTATTACAGAACCGCCCGGATGTGGCAGCCGTGGGGGGCAGAGTATTGTCCGGGAAGACTGGCAAGATCATCGGCGGCAGAATGACTGCGGAGGGAAAGGTGTTCTACGAGGGGCTGTGGCAGGGATTCGGAGGATATCTTCACAGAGCGGAGTTGTCCCAGGATGCGCAGGCGCTGGATCTTCGCTGTATTCGTATTCAGCCTTCCTGCCGGGAAGTATTCGAGAACATTGTGGGAGTTCCGTATACTGAGATACGAAGACACCCGGGAGAGCAACCGGTATTCGATGTAACTGTACTGCCGGCAGGAGTGGACATCCGAACCTTAAGTCTGCGATTGTCCGAAGCATTACGGCAACAGGGAAGATTGCTTTATCTGCCGGAATATCCGGGGGAGTGTAAGACATTATGAGTGAAATAACAGTTGTTATACCAAATTACAACGGAATGAAATATCTGCCGGAGTGCATGACCTCTCTGTGTGAGGGACAGGAGAACGCTCCGGAATACGAAGTACTGATCATCGATAATGCCTCTGCGGACGGAAGTGTGGAATATCTGGAAAAGGAATGGTGCCGGAAGTCGGGAGTAAGGGTGAGCCTGATCCCGATGTCTGAAAACACCGGTTTCTGTCATGCAGTGAATCTGGGAATCCGCAAGGCACAGAGCCCCTATGTGATCTTGTTAAATAATGACACCAAAGTGGAACCGGGATTTTTGAGGGGATTGTACGATGCCATCCGTGAGGACGAAAGGATATTTTCTGTCAGTGCGAAGATGCTCATGTGGGACAAGCCGGAGCTTATCGATGATGCCGGGGATCGCTACTGTGCCCTGGGATGGGCGTATTCCCGTGGAAAAGGACGCCCGGCAGACAAATATGAAAAAAATGTCAGCGTATTTTCCGCCTGTGGAGGAGCGGCGATCTACAGACGTTCCGTATTTGAAGAGATCGGTTATTTTGATGAAAACCATTTTGCCTATCTGGAGGATCTGGATATCGGTTACCGCGCCCGGATCTATGGTTATGAGAACCGGTATGAGCCTGCGGCAGCTGTACTGCACTATGGCAGTGCATCCACCGGGTCCCGGTACAATATGCGGAAGACAGAACTGTCCTCTGCTAATAATGTTTGTGTCATCGGGAAAAACATGCCGCTTTTTCAGTGGATCCTGAATCTGCCATTTTTTTTGCTTGGATTTGGCATAAAATTTCTGTTTTTTTGCAAGAAGAGAATGGGAAAACTATACCTGAAGGGATTGCTGAATGGTCTGAAGAGATCTGTCGGACCTGTGGGAAAGCAGACGAAAGTGCGCTTTCAATGGAGCCATCTGTGGAACTATGTGAAGATCCAGTGGCAGCTGTACCTGAACATTTTTCGAATTCTTATGAAATCTTAAGAATTTGCTTCATAAATTCTTAAGTTGAGAAAAAAACACTGTTATTGTAGAATGAAATCGTTAAAAAGAAGCTTTTCAGACTTACAGATTGGGTGACCTATATGATAAAAGACAACCAGAAAGTCTTTAACAGGCTTCTTGTGATAATAGATGCGCTGATCACAGCAGCATCCTTTGTCCTTGCCTATTATATCAAATTTTATATATTGAATGACGGTCCGGGGATCGGTGTCCTGCCGATTCAGGATTACTACATGCTGCTTCCCTTTATTGTACCCGGGTATATGTTTTTGTATTATCGGTGCAACGTGTATTCTCCAAAGCGAACCGTCCGCCGCAGACATGAGATATACAGCATTCTGCAGGCAAATACCATTGGCCTGGCGGCTTTGATCATTATCCTGTATATGATCATCCGTGAGATCAACTTTTCACGATCCGTCATGGCGATTTTTTATGTCCTGAATGTGTTCCTGACCTCCGTATTCCGTATTTTCATGCGCAAAGCCTTACGGTCTATGCGTAAAAAGGGATACAACCTGAAGCATATTTTGCTGGTGGGGTATTCCAGAGCAGCGGAGGAATATATCGACCGGATACTTGCGAATCCTCAATGGGGATATGTCGTGTGCGGTATTCTGGATGAACACATCCCGGGAGGCACCACCTACAAAGGGGTAAAAGTCCTGGGAACACTTGGTAATCTGGAATACATTCTGCCGGAAAACAAGCTGGATGAGATCGCTATTACATTGTCTTTGAAGGATTACGATTATCTGGAGGGCGTGGTAGACATCTGTGAGAAGTCCGGTGTGCACACGAAATTCATTCCGGATTACAGCAGTCTGATCCCCAGCAGACCTTATACAGAGGACCTGATGGGGCTGCCGGTGATCAATATCCGTTATGTGCCCCTGACGAATACCGGTAACATGATGATCAAACGGGCAATGGATATTGTCGGTTCCATCTTCGGTATTATCATTACTTCACCGATCATGTTACTTTCGGCTATATTGGTAAAACTATCCAGTCCCGGACCTGTGATCTTCAAGCAGGAACGGGTAGGACTTCATAATAAGTCGTTTTACATGTATAAATTCCGCAGTATGGCAATGCAGTCGGCGACGGAAGAGAAAAAGGGCTGGACAGTGCGGAATGATCCGCGTGTCACGGGAATCGGCAAGATTTTACGGCGTACCAGTATTGACGAGCTTCCGCAACTGTTTAATATCCTTAAGGGAGATATGAGTCTGGTGGGACCGAGACCGGAACGCCCCCAGTTCGTGGAGAAGTTCAAGGAAGAGATTCCCCGTTACATGGTAAAACATCAGGTAAGACCGGGGTTGACCGGCTGGGCACAGGTGAATGGTCTGCGCGGCGATTCCTCCATCAAGAAGAGGATCGAATACGATATTTATTATATTGAGAACTGGACAGTAGGGTTTGACATCAAGATTATTCTGATGACCTTCTTTACCGGATTTATCAATAAAAATGCTTATTAAATATTTACGAATGCAAGGAGAAAACAAGATGGCAACAAATTCTAACAGTCATGGCGGCAATGGTCAGAGACCTGCCGGAAGCGGAAGAAGACCTTCCGGAAATGGACAGAGACCTGCGGGACAGAGACCTTCCGGACAGAGACCTTCCGGACAGAGACCTTCCGGATCGAGACCTGCCGGCAACAGTAACGGACAAAAGAGAGAATCCGCGAAGCAGCGTGCAGCCAAGAAGAGAAGAAAAGTTATCATCTTTGGCGTAGAGATCGTAGTGATCCTGGTCATGGTAGCAGTACTGTATCTGGTAATGACACATACCAATAACGAAGGCCCGAAATTCACTGTCTTAGAGACCGAAGAACTTCGGATTCCCGAAGAAGTACAGCAGGACGAGACCATGAAGGGCTATATGAACATCGCATTGTTCGGCGTAGATGCGACTAAGGAAAGCCAGTTGTACAAGGGCAGCCGAAGTGATAGCGTTATGATCGCCAGTGTTAACATGGATACCGGTGATATCAAGCTGGTCAGCGTATATCGTGATACCTATCTGAATATCGGTACCGATTCTTATCAGAAAGTTAACGCAGCTTATTCCTACGGCGGAGCGGAGCAGGCAGTTAAGATGCTGAACATGAACCTGGATATGGATATTACGAATTTTGTAACCGTAGGATATAAGGGACTGAGCGAAGTTATCGATGGTCTGGGCGGTATCTATATTGATGTGGACTCCGAGGAGATCAAGCATATCAATAACTATCAGATCGGTATTGCAGAAGTACTGAAGTGTGACTATACACCGGTAACCGAGACCGGAACGCAGCTGTTGAACGGTCTGCAGGCTACTGCTTACTGCCGTATCCGTTATACCGCAGGTAACGATTTCAAGCGTGCTGCCCGTCAGCGTGAGGTCATTCAGGCAATTGAAGATCAGGCGAAGAAAGCAGATTACGCAACACTTTCCAAGGTATTCAATAATGCGATCGATGATATCTACACCAGCCTGGATTCCAAGGATATCCTGGATCTGTTAAGCAATATTGCAAATTATCGTATTGTGGATGAGGGAGGTTTCCCTGAGGAGACCATGCGTGACACCGGCAACATCGGTGCTAAGGGAAGCTGTGTTATCCCTGTGGATCTGGAGAGCAATGTAGTATGGCTCCATCAGTTCCTGTTTGATGATGCGAACTATACTGTTACCGACAGTGTAAAGGAATACAGCAGAAAGATTAATGCAGACACATCACCGTACCTGAATAAATAAGCGAACTGGAATACAAGGGAGTCTTCCGAATAGATCGGGGCTCCCTTCTGTTTTAGAAAAAAACTTGTGTAACCGACTGCGATAAAGTATAATAAACCAGAGATTGGAAAGTAAGGAGCGCTCTGTCATGGAGATCGATGTGATTATTCCTCTGTATAAACCGGGGAAAGAATTATTTACATTACTGGATAAGCTTGGCAGTCAGAGCGTGCCGGTACATCAGGTGATCCTCTTAAATACGGAGGAGAAGTATTTTGAACAGCTGATCTACGGAACCAGATTTTTAGAGCAGTATCAGAATATAAAAGTATATCATGTGTCCAAACGGGAATTCGACCATGGCGGAACCAGACGGATGGGCGTGAAAAAGTCTTCCGCCGATGTCTTTGTCATGATGACGCAGGATGCCATGCCGGTAGATAATAAGCTGATAGAAAATCTTATCGAACCTCTGCAGGGCAGCACCGCAGTGTCCTATGCCAGACAGCTGCCGAGAAAAGATTCCACACCGGTAGAAAGTTATACCAGAGAATTCAATTATCCGGACAGATCCCGGATCAAATCCGCGGAGAATCTTAAGACCCTGGGTATCAAGACTTTTTTCTGCTCTAATGTGTGTGCGGCATATCGCAGGGAGATTTATGAGGAACTGGGCGGATTTGTCAGACATACCATATTTAATGAAGACATGATTTATGCGGCGAAGGCAGTGGAAGCCGGCTATTCGATCGCTTATGCGGCGGATGCTGAGGTTGTACACTCCCATAACTATACCAATGGGCAGCAGTTCCATAGGAATTTCGATCTGGGGGTATCCCAGGCAGAGCACCCGGAAGTGTTTGCGGCGTATCCTTCGGAATCCGAAGGAAAACGGATGGTGAAAGATGTGACGGCATATCTGCGGGAACAACATATGACCGCAAAATTGCCCCATTTTTATATACAATGTGCCTGTAAATATGCAGGCTATCTATTAGGTAAGAATTATCGCAGGCTCCCGAAAAAATGGGTCCTTGCTTTTACTTCCAACAAAGAATACTGGAAACAGAACAGAAAGGATGCATGACTATGTGTGGTATCGTAGGATATATTGGAACAGAACAGGCAGCACCGATCATTTTAGATGGTCTGTCCAAACTGGAGTACCGTGGATATGATTCTGCAGGTATGGCTATTTTCGATGGTGAGAAGATCAACACGAAAAAGGCAGTGGGAAGACTGAAGGTTTTAGAGAATCTGACCCATGGCGGTGCAAATATGAAGGGAACTTCCGGTATCGGACATACCCGTTGGGCAACTCATGGCGCTCCCAGTGACATCAACTCCCATCCCCATATGAACAATGCGGGAACGATCGCCGTAGTACACAACGGAATTATCGAGAATTATATTCCCCTGAAGAAAAAGATGCAGGATAAGGGCTATCAGTTCGTATCCGAGACAGATACCGAGGTACTGGCACATCTGTTAGACTACTATTATAAAGGAAACCCCCTGGAAGCCATCACCAAAGTGCTTCACCGTGTGGAAGGATCTTATGCACTGGGAATTATGTTTGCAGACCAGCCGGATAAGATCTTTGCAGCCCGTAAGGACAGTCCTCTGATCGTAGGTAAGAGCGAAAACGGCAGCTTTATCGCTTCCGATGTTCCCGCTATTTTGAAATACACCAGAACCGTATATTATGTAGACAATCAGGAAGTCGTGGAATTACAGCAGGATGGTCTGCGTTTCTTCTCCGTGGATGAAGAAGAATTAGAAAAACAGCCGGTTACCATCGACTGGGATGCCAATGCAGCTGAGAAGGCAGGCTATGAGCACTTCATGCTGAAGGAAATCTACGAGCAGCCTAAGACCATCAACGATACCATTTCTCCCCGTATCAAGGATAATGATATCGTCATCGAAGAACTGAATATGAGCGATGAGGAGATTAAGGAGATCACAAAGATCCATATTGTGGCATGTGGTTCCGCATATCATACCGGTGTTACCGCAAAATATGTCATTGAAGGACTGGCAAGAATCCCGGTAGAGGTGGACGTGGCAAGCGAATTCCGTTATCGAGATCCTATCCTGCAGAAGGGCAATATGGTCATCGTCATCAGCCAGTCCGGTGAGACGGCGGATACTTTGGCAGCATTACGGGAGTCCAAGGAAAAAGGCTTCAAGGTACTGGGTATCGTCAATGTCGTCGGCAGTTCCATCGCCAGAGAGGCTGACAGTGTTATGTACACCTGGGCAGGTCCCGAGATCGCCGTTGCAACGACCAAGGCTTACAGTGCACAGCTGACCGCACTTTACATGCTGGCTATGAAGTTCGCCAAGGTGCGTGGAACCGTTGATCAGGAGAAGTTCGCCGGAATGCTGGCTGACCTGAGATGTCTGCCGGATCAGATCGAACTGCTGCTGGGACAGAAGGAGAAGATCCAGCATTTCGCCAACCGTTATGTGGGCGCAAGAGATATCTTCTTCATCGGACGTGGCATTGACTATGCGATTTCCCTGGAGGGATCCCTGAAGTTAAAAGAGATCTCCTATATCCATTCCGAGGCTTATGCAGCCGGAGAACTGAAGCATGGCACCATTTCCCTGATCGAAGATGGCACCCTGGTAGTGGCTTTGGCAACCCAGCCGGCTCTGTTCCAGAAGACCATCAGTAATATGGTAGAGGTAAAGGCAAGAGGTGCTTTTGTCATGGCGGTTACTATCGAGGGCAACAAGGCCATCGAGAAAGCAGCGGATTATGTGGTATACATTCCCGAGACGAATCCGTACTTTACTAATTCCCTGGCAATCATTCCTCTGCAGCTGTTTGCTTACTATGTGGCAGTGGGACGTGGATGTGATGTGGATAAGCCGAGAAACCTGGCAAAATCTGTTACTGTGGAGTAATTATTTATAAAAAAGTACATCCCGGAGAGGCATAATGCTTCTTCGGGACTTTTTTGATCTTTCATAATTGCTTCAGAAAGTTATCACAATTCGGTCACAATTGACGGTTATACTGTGTTCATAAGGTGAGAGTAAGAAATGAAATAACAACGAAGAATGGTAAAAAGAATTTCTCACTTACAGATAGGATAGGAGGAAGCATTATGTACGAGAATGATAATTTTTCCGGTTACGAAACCGGCAATGAAAATACAACCGGTACATTCAGCGGTGTAAGCGCTGCGGGAAGTGCAAACGGTTACACCACATACCAGATGGGCGGAAGCACCGGCAGCAATACAGAACCTAAGAACTCCAAAAAGCATGGAGGCTATTTCCGGAAAGCTATGGTAAGTGTCAGCCTGGGACTTTTCTTCGGACTGTTTGCCGGTATCGGGTTCTATGCGGTACAACAGGGCACCGGGATGCTTAAGACCGGTACGGATACCGCAGTGGTGGGTGAGGTTGCTTCCGAAGCTGCAACAGAGAGCAGCCAGAGTACACCACAGCTTGCGACCAACGTTACTTATGTAGAGTCTGATGTATCTGATGTGGTGGAGAAGGTCATGCCTGCCATGGTATCGATTGTGAATAACTTTACTGAGACAGCTAATGTCTTCGGCCAGCAGTATACACAGGAAGAAGCGGCCAGCGGTTCCGGTATTATTGTAGGCAAGACGGATGATGAGCTGCTGATCGTATCTAACAACCACGTAGTAGAGAGCGCAGATACGCTGACTGTTACTTTTATCGACGGCAGTGAAGCACAGGCACAAGTCAAAGGACTGGATTCCGATATGGATCTGGCAGTGATCGCAGTATCTTTAAATGATCTGAGCGATGATACCAAGAATGCCATTACCGTTGCTACTTTGGGCAGCAGTGATGACCTGAAGCTTGGTGAGCCGGTAATTGCCATTGGTAATGCTCTTGGATATGGTCAGTCCGTTACCAACGGTATCGTAAGTGCCCTAAATCGTGAGATCACTCTGGAGAACGGCTCTACCGGTCTGGAGAACGGCTCTACCGGTACTTTCATCCAGACCAACGCAGCCATCAACCCCGGTAACTCCGGCGGTGCACTGCTGAACATGAATGGTGAGGTTATCGGTATCAACTCCAACAAGATCGGTGGTACTGCCGTAGAAGGTATGGGATATGCTATCCCGATTACTTCGGCAAGTCCTATCATTGCAGATCTGATGGAGCGTCAGACCAGAACCAAGGTAGCTGAGGATGAAGTCGGTTACATCGGTATCTCTCAGCAGGAAGTAACTTCCCAGATCTCTCAGATGTACAACATGCCGGAAGGCATCTATGTAGTATCCGTAGAGGAAGGCAGTGCAGCAGCGAATGCCGGTATCATGAAAGGTGATATCATTACAAAATTCGACGGTAGCAGCATCTCGTCCTACTCTGATCTTCAGAAGACATTACAGTACTATGCAGCGGGTGATTCCGCAACCATAACGGTACAGAGACCTCAGAACGGTGAATATGTATCTGTAGAACTGAATCTGACACTGGGCAGCAGACCTGCAGACAAAAAATAAATATAGCGATTTTTAATCACAAAAATCGGATGGTTAGAATAATCCCCGGAAGACCAACTGGCTCTCCCGGGGATTTTGTTTAGAAAAACTTCACTTGTACCCTACAACCGTATTGGGTATAATGAGCGTAGGCATGAGCAGTGCAAGGATCGTGGATGACGAAAACCGACTGCTTGCAGTCGGGATTACGTAAGACACGATACGTGTAGGGCGAAGTCCGGACATCGAGGTAGAACGAAGAGATACCGAGATGAGCACTGCGGGAAGAAAGTAGCAAGGATCGTGGATTACGAAAACTGACTGCTTGCAGGCGGGATTATGTAAGACACGATACGTGTAGGGCGAAGCCCGGACATCGAGGTAGAACGAAGAGATACCGCATTGAGCACTGCGGGAAGAAAGTAGCAAGGATCGAGGATAACGAAAACCGACTGCTTGCAGGCGGGATTACGTAAGACACGATATGTGTAGGGCGAAGCCCGGACATCGAGGTAGAACGAAGAGATACCAAGATGAGCACTGCGCAATAGACAAAGAGGAGAATAACATGACTGATAATTATAATGATGATTATAGAGAAGTAATTCCCGAGGAAGAGAAAACAGAGACCACTCTGAGAGAAAATCGGGATAATGAAAAAAATAGCGAGGATACGCAGGTCGTGGATACTGCGGGTGAAAATTCCGCTGAGAAAAAGACAGAGGACAAAAAGGACAGCAGCGAATATGAGGACGTCTGCTTTATCTGCCGCAGACCGGAGAGCAAAGCCGGCAGAATGTTCAAGCTGCCCAATCATATCTGCATTTGCGATGACTGCATGCACAAGACTATGGAGACTGTGAGCCAGTTCGACTACCAGGGTATGCTGAACAATCCAGGCGATCTGAACCAGTTTGGCGGACAGAACGGCTTCCCCAATATCAGCTTTGTGAACCTGGCAGACCTCCAGGGAGACGGCGGCATTCCCAACAAGCAAAAACTCAAGAAGAAAAAGAAAGCCGAAGGTCCCAAGCCCGTATTCAATATTAAAGATATTCCGGCACCCCATAAGATCAAGGCAAGTCTGGATGAGTATGTGGTAGGACAGGAAAAAGCCAAAAAGGTCATCTCTGTCGCAGTATACAACCATTATAAGAGAGTTGCGACTGATACCATGGATGAGATCGAGATTGAGAAGTCCAACATCCTTATGATCGGCCCCACCGGTTCCGGTAAGACTTATCTGGTGAAAACACTGGCAAGACTGCTGGATGTGCCTCTGGCGATTGCCGATGCTACGTCACTGACGGAAGCAGGATATATCGGTGATGATATTGAGAGCGTAGTCTCCAAGCTTTTGGCAGCCGCCGGTAACGATGTAGAGAAAGCAGAGAAAGGTATTATCTTTATTGATGAGATCGATAAGATCGCCAAGAAGAAAAATACCAATTCCCGGGATGTCAGTGGTGAAAGTGTACAGCAGGGAATGCTGAAATTACTGGAGGGTGCCGAGGTGGAAGTACCGGTGGGTGCCAATAGCAAAAATGCTATGGTGCCCCTGGCTACGGTGAACACCCGCAATATACTGTTTATCTGCGGTGGTGCATTTCCGGATCTGGATGAGATCATCAAGGAGCGCCTGACCAAGACCGCATCCATCGGTTTTAATTCCGAACTGAAGGACAAATACGATAAAGATACCGATATCTTATCTAAGGTGACCGTAGAGGATATCCGTAAGTTTGGCATGATTCCGGAGTTTATCGGACGACTGCCTATCATCTGTACTCTGCAGGGACTGAGCAAGGAGATGCTGGTGAAGATCCTGAAAGAGCCGAAGAACGCAATCCTGAAGCAGTACCAGAAGCTCCTGGAACTGGATGAAGTGAAACTGGAATTTACGGATGATGCCCTGGATGCAATTGCCGAAAAGGCTATGAAACGCGACACCGGCGCCAGAGCCCTGCGTTCCATTATTGAGGATTTCATGCTGGATATCATGTACGAGATCCCCAAGGATGACAACATTGGAAGAGTCACCATTACCAGAGAGTATATCGAAGGAACCGGTGGCCCTATCATTGATATCCGTAGCAATGAGATTCTGGAGCCTGTGGAGAATCTGAAACAGATTCCGGCGGAAGAGAAATAAATTGAAAATTAATTAAGAAATGCTATCGAATCCCCGTAGCCCGCATTGGGGCTAAGAACCGCAGACCCGCGCGTGCTTTAGCACGATTCGCTTACG
>ENA-OZLM01000063-OZLM01000063.1-human-gut-metagenome-genome-assembly--contig:-NODE-63-length-25763-cov-8.130076_pt1 | contig 25763 bp, 22 predicted proteins | sample MGYA00244839_ERZ653790 | MGnify/ENA primary metagenome ERZ653790 (study PRJEB26926, sample SAMN06164796) | human gut metagenome | biome: ENVO:00009003; feature: ENVO:2100002; material: ENVO:00002003...
TTCCCCCGGTGGTGCAGGCGGCGGCAAGGCGTAGGGCAAAGGTGGTCTTTCCCTCGCCAGGGTTGCCTTGTACAATCGTCACTTTCCCAAAGGGGATATACGGCTCCCAGAGCCATTCGACGGTCTGTGTATCAACCTCGCTCATGCGGATAATCTCAACTGTTTCTTCCTGCGGCGGCTCTTTCAATCCATAGACCGCTTCGCGGAGATACTTCCCGTCTGTGATTTCTCTCCGGCGCGTCTGTACCTCGTTCCAGTCCTTGAAAAGAGGGATAAGGCGGTGGACGGTCTAGTCCTCCGGCATAAGCCCCACAAGGCGGCTGCAAGCGTCGTTTCCGGCTTGGTCGCTGTCAAGGCAGAGATAGACGGTCTGAATGTCTGGACGGTCAGAGAGGAAACGTAAGAGGGCTTTCTCGCCTACACCGCCTAACGATAAATAGCTCTGCTTCGGCCAGCCCTTTTTGAACAGGCAGAGGAAAGATAACAGGTCAATCGGGGCTTCAAAGACAAATAACCGCTCGCCCGCGCCCCGGTAGCAGAAGTTAAAGGCTTTGTCGCTGCCTTTCACATCAAGCCGGAAGTTCCCGGCTGTGTCGCGCTGGTGGGCGTATCTCGGTATGCCGCTTTCATCTCTGCCGACGAATACGGCGTTATGGTGGGCGGCTTCTCCGGGGCTGCGTCCCTCTCCGTAAGCAATCCGGCAATCCATTCTTTGAGTTTGCCGATCTGCGCCCGGATTTCCTTAATCATGCGGTTTGCTTTCTGGATATTGCGGTTAAGCTCGCCTTTCTCGGTAACTATGCCTTTCTTCTCCATTTGACAGGCGGCTACTCCTATGTGGACGGTGGGTATCTCGTCAATGCCTCTCTCGGCGTTACTGCGGTGGTCGATACGCTCCGGGCTTCCGGCGCGTTCCAAAAACTCGTTGGAAATGTCAGCCCACGCCTTGCGCCAGACAAGGGCGTTGTCCTTATCATTCCAGCCTGTAAGGTCAACCTTATGCGTCTTATATCTGCCGCTCGGTAAGCGGATACGCTCGTCTTTCTCGTCAAGGTCATATTCCTTTTTGGACTTCGCCGCCCACGCGCCGCGCTCGTCCAGTGGTCGCATGGTAAGCATGATATGACAGTGAGGATTGCCTTTGTCGGTGTCGTGAATGGCAAAGTCAACGCACATTCCTCTGGAAACAAATTGAGAGGAACAGTATTCCCGGACAAGCCGTATCTGTTCCTCTCTGGATAATTCTATGGGGAGTGCTGCGTCAATCTATCTGACAAGCTGCGCGTTCCTGGCTTTCTCGTAAAGCTCCACGCTGTTCCACAAGGTAGAACGGTCAGAGAAAGAGGACGGGGCATGGGGCGGCAGCATGATTTCCGTATGGACGACGCCGCCCTTGCGGGTGTAGTCATGGGTTATTCCGTCCCACTCGTTTGTGAGCTTTTCGCCGCTTCGGTAGGCGGCTGCGGCTACGGCTGACTTGCCTTTCCCCCGGCTCACAATGCTGATGTTACAATGATAAATCGCTATGGGTATCACCTCCGTTAGAGCGATTACAAAACTTGTGGAAAGCGAATAGCTTGCAAAGCAAGGTGTTCGCTTTCCGCAAGTACACAAAAGGGTAGACAGCGCAAGCTGTCGCAGGGGAAGTGTAGCGTCCCCTGTTCGCGGCAAAGCCGCCATATCGGAGCGTGGGGAAAATTCCCTGTGCGGAGATAAAACCCTCGGCAGAGCGCATACGCCCGTAAGGGTGTATAAGTGTGCCCTTTGTTCCAAAGGGATTATTCGCTTTCCCCGTCCTCGGCTCGTTTTTTCAGATACTCCCGCACTGGCTCGCTCGTCAAGGCAAGCCGGAGAAGTGCGGCAGCTTCCTCGTCGGTCATAGTCTTTGCTTCCGGCACAATGCTTTCAAAGACTGCGCCCCGGACGATAAGGCGGTGGCTGCGCGTTCTGCGTTCCTCTTTGAATAACTTCTGACGCAACATCTTTTCCCGGTTCTCAAACTGCCGGATTTTCTTCTTTCCGTCCTCAATCTCGGCTTGCAGTTCTTCGCGGTTTTTCTCTCTTGGCTTTGTCATGTTTGGTCGCTCCTTTCTGCTCATAGGCATAGAAAAAGGACAGTCGATTTGCTCGGCTGTCCTGATGGTAGTATTAAATTTTCATGGGGTTATCCGTTGAAAGAACTTAGGTCAAGCGCACCATTATTTATCAGCTCTTGGATAATGGTAGCCAAATCGTTTTTCACACTTTCGCTTTCAGTTTTTGCACCCGCATTTTCAACATATACGATGCTATCTCCCAACTTAAAGGTCGCATAGTAAATTACATTCTGTTCTCCCACGCTGTTCCGGTCTGTTACAAAATATCCTGCCGTCACGCTTGTGCCATTTACTTCGCTACTTTCTTCACTTCCTACAATCTTCGTATCAAGTAGTGCTATATCCGTTGTAGATATTACCACTTTGGCATTTTCGATTTTTCCCTCAAAACCAATCAATTCTTTGTTGCTGTCGGAAACAGTATCTTCAACACGAAAAACTGCATGAGCTGTAACGGTCAAGTTTGGAAAAAGAGATGCAGCTTCCGTTTCCGTAAGTTGCCTTGTTGTTATAGTCCCGTCAATGTCAATGCTTGAGCCAGCAGTTTCCGATTTTACAAAGATGATTTCATTTCCGTTGTCCAAAGTGGCAATGTCAGTTTTGTTCCCGAACAATCCACTTTGAAATACGCCCACGCCCAGAACAGCGACCATTACAAAGCAAGCCGCGATTGCCCCCCATTTAGCCCAAACGGGCTTCTTTGCGTTCTTCTTGTAGTTGAGGACTTCATCAACATACTTGCTATCAAGCTCGCTCATGGCTTCGGAAAACTTCTTTGAGTTCATACGAATACCTCTCTTTCGACTAAATAGTCTTTCATTTTCTGACGGATACGGGTCAGCCGGACGGAGATATTTTTCTCCGAAAGCCCTACAAACTCGGCTATGTCCTTGTAGCTGTCGGAAAACCAGTAGCGGCGCATGAAAATAACGCGGTTTTCGAGGGTCAGCGTGTCCAAAAAACTTGCAATAATACGGGCTAACTCTCTGGCTTCGATCTCGGCTTCTACGGTTTTGGGGTCTGCGATACAGGCTTCGATTTCCTCCATAGCAATCGTGTAGTGGCTGCTTCGTTTTGCTGCTTCCTTTCTGTAATAAATCTTCAATGAAATGTTCCGAACGATTTTACAGATATAAGTCAGCAGCGGATTGGGGCGCGCTGGGGGAATTGCGTTCCAAGCCCCTAAATAAGCGTCATTAACACATTCCTCCGCGTCCTGCCTGTTGTTCACGATATTGTTCGATAGCTTGTGGCAGACTTTACCGTATTTTATATCCAGTTCCCGTATGCCTTGCTCTGAACGCGCAAAAAACAACTCAATGATTTTTTCATCTTCTATCATCACACCGCCTCCTTTCCGGCTTCACCTATATACTACGGTTTCAGCGGCGAATACTACATCAAATCCAAAAATTTTTCAAAAAAATTATATCATACTTTTGGAATGGGGCGTAGTAGGTTGTTTGAATGTGCTTTCGCCGCTTTGCTGGCGGCTTTGCGCCGTTTCTCACTGTATGGGGCGGTCAGACGGAAAGAGAAGCGTCCCTTTGCAATCTCAAACTTCATGCAGCCCGTTTCCGGGTCTGTGTCGGTCTGGCGGCACTCGCCGGGGTGCTGTCCGACGTAGGCGGCAAGCCGCTTTTTCAAATCGGTGTTGTGGGTGCGGATATGGATTAACGGGTCTTTCTCGTCAAACCAAATATCGGTGGTTTTTTCCTGCTTTGTCAGCCCTGTTCTCATAAACTCTCCTTTCTGCGCCCCTGTTACGCAATAGGGGCATTTTTCGGGTGTTTTTCCCGGCTCTTGGCTTGGGAAAAACGGCGATTTTCCAATAGAAAACGCTCCGGCGATACATTCCTCGTCCAGAGCGTTTCTATCGTGAAAAATGGGATTTTTCCGGCTCTTGACGCTCATACATAGATAAGCTCAAACTTGACGATTTCCTCCGCTTGCGCCTTGCAGGTGTTCATCAGCCCCACCCATTGCATGGGGTCTGCGGCTTTCAGTTCCTCGGTTGCGCCCGCACCCTCGGCAAGCTGCGGGATAATGAGGTCAAACCTCGCCGCTTTCAATAACCTGCTTATAAATAGCAACACTTGTCCTACCACGTTTTTTATACTATACTGATATCATCAAATCGAAAGAAGGTACTCTCATGACAAAACAGGAAATCAGCGAGATCAAAAAGCTGTTCACCCCGAAAAACTGCTCCATCACAAGGATCTGCGGATGCTACGTGGATGGAGAGAAGAATAAAAAGACGGAATTAAAGCAGGCGTTTCTGGCACTGCCGGAGGAGGAAATGTTCAAGTATTTCGAGATTCTGCGGAAGAGTCTGTCCGGCACCATCGGCAAAAATCTGCTGAATCTGGAATTCCCGTTAAAGAGTGAAACGGAGGGCGGCACGCAGGAATTTCTCCTGCGTCTCAGAGACAGCCGTCTGAAGGACGATGCATTGCTTGAGCAGTTCTATGACCGTATCATCGAATCTTATGAATATGTGGGCAATTATCTGATCCTGCTGATCCACGATGCCTACGATGTGCCGGGACGCACCAGAGACGGTATCGAGATGGAGGATGCTTCCGATGAAGTCTATGACTATATCCTTACCTGCATCTGTCCTGTGGATCTGTCCAAGCCGGGACTAAGCTACAACGCAGTGGAAAACACCTTCCAGAACCGTATTCGCGACTGGGTGGTAGGTATGCCGGACGCTGCTTTCCTGTTCCCGGCTTTCAATGACCGGAGCACCGATCTGCACAGCACTCTGTACTATTCCAAGGATGCCGAGGAATTAAAGGAGAACTTCGTGGATCTGATGTTAGGCTGTCCTCTTCCTCTGTCCGCAGGCGGTCAGAAGGAAACCTTCCAGTCTCTGGTGGAGGAGACGTTAGGCGATACCTGTGATATCGAGACGGTGAAAAATATCCACGAGAAAATGAATGAGATTGCCCAGGAACATAAAGAAGATCCCGAACCTGTGGTATTGGATAAAAATGAAGTAAAGACCATTTTTGCCAGCAGCGGTGTAGCCAATGACCGCATGGAGGTCTTCGACCAGTGTTTCGATGCCACTGCCGGTGAAGCTACTTCCCTCATGATGACCAACGTCTACAATCCCCGCAGCTTTGAGGTAAAGACACCAGATGTGGTCATCAAGGTCAATCCCGAGCGCACGGATCTCGTCAACACGAAGCTGATCGACGGCAGACAGTGCCTCGTCATCGAACTGGACGGTAATATCGAGGTCAACGGCATTGCCGTACGGGCTGCCGGAAGCGAAGCATCTGATAATTCCATAGAAGATTAAAACATCTTTACTATATTCATGAAGTCAGGGGCAAAAACCCCTGACTTTGTTACCTACGAATTGTTCCGTGCTGCGCACTCCCGCTTCTCCGCTCTGTTTCGGTCCGTGCTAAGCATGTGGGCTTAGACCTTTTGACCCTGGTATCATATACATTGCATTATGATGCTCTCGCACTTAGGATATCCGATCTGAGAGCTGTTCAGGGACAACGTATAATTATCTGCCATCCCCCATTTCTGATCCGTATAAAAATTGTAGTTTGTTCTGCGCCTTTTATCTGTATCATTTATCTTTTTTACTGCATCAGCTTCACTGACATTGTATAGTTTGCAGATGCGCTGTACCTTTTCCTCCATATTACCGTGTATGAAAACATTCAGTACATCATCTCTGCTTTTTAAGATAAAATCCGCATTTCTTCCTATGATCACACAGCTTTCCTTTTCAGCAATTTCCAGGATCACTTTTCTTTGTGCCTCATACACTATGTCCTCGATCGATTTCCCGGTAATGTCACGTCCTGTAAAGGCATAGGCAAACATGCCTTTCTTAGGAGATAACTCTGCATTTTCCTGAATATATTTCGGTGAAAGTCCCGACTGTTCTGCGATCTGTCCTATGATATCCTTATCATAATAAGCAATACCAAGTTTTTTTGCCACTTCTTCACCGATAAAACGGCCTCCGCTTCCAAACTCTCTGCTGATTGTAATGATCCTTTTTGTCATAGCTGCTTCCTCCTTAACCTAAGCTTTCTACTTTGTTCCTTTCGATTTTCTTTAAAAATACATATCCTGCCAGACATGCTATAAACTCCGTAATGAGAAATGACCACCAGATCAGAGAAACTCCCGTCTGTCCGTTTCTTACAAAAATGGAGAATATCCCGGCAAGCGGTAATATAATGACAAGCTGTCTGAGCAGTGAAATCACAAGGGATTCCAAGCCTCCGTCCAATGCCTGGAAAATTCCCTGATATGCCACATTGATCCCTGCAAAAATAAAGCTGATGGAAATAATTCTCATTGCTCCGATAAAATACTCTCTTGACTGTCCTGCATTAAATAAAGCTGCAAAAGCCCCCGGGCATATTTCCGTGATCGCCACTCCTATAACCATAAGCAAAATCGTATATAGCAATCCATATCTAATGCCATCCCGGATTCTCTGTTTACTATGCATTCCATAAGCAAAAGCGATGATTGGCGTGATCGCATCTCTAAGTCCGAAAGCAAGAAATAACACAAACTGCTGTACCTTATAGAACAATCCATATGCTGTCTGCGCCGAAGGACTGAATTTCAAAATCAGGTTCATCACATAAACCATGATAGACATAAGTGCCTGTGCAATAATGGCCGGCAGCCCGATCGCATAGATTTCCCTGATGATCCCGCCATCCGGCTTCATATATTTCACACCATGCTCAAATTCCTTATTACATTTTATGTGGAAGACAAACAACAGTACCGCAGACGCAACCTGACCGATCACAGTGGCATAGGCAGCTCCCTTTACTCCCATTTCAGGGACAGGACCGATACCATAAATCATAATCGGATCCAGAATAATATTGACCACTGCCCCCACAACCTGGCCGATTGTGGAATACAGAGAACGTCCTGTTGCCTGCAGCAACTTTTCAAATAATGAAAAGAAAATAATGCCAAATGCAATCACGCAGCATATTCTTAAGTAGTCTGTTCCCATGGAAATCACTTCCGGATCAACTGTCTGTGATGAAATATAAGCTTTTACCCCAAATATTCCAAACAGCAGACATATTACATAGATGAGTACTCCGAGAAATAAACTGTTGCCTGCAACTTTCGATGCCTTTTTCCCATTTCCCTGTCCAAGTGTTCTTGCAAGCAGCGCATTTGTCCCTACTCCGGTTCCGATCGCAACTGCTACCATAAGCATCTGGACCGGGAACACCAGCGTAAGTGCATTCAGCGCAGCCTCACTTCCCGATCTCATATTTCCAACAAAGGCGCTGTCTACAATGTTGTAAACCGCCTGCAATGCCATAGATAAGATCATCGGTATTCCCATCTTCACCATGAGCTTATTTACCGGCATCTCCTTCATCCTGTTACTTTCTGCCATCTTCATTTCATCCTCCTTGTTTTGTTTTTTTGCACAAAAAAAGTGTGTGCTCACCGCATAAGCTGGACTTACGCTGATAAGCTACACACTTTTTATTGCATTATATTTTTATTTTTTCAAAAAGTCAAACAATTTTTTCAGGGTTAACTTTATTCCCTGCTGCCATGGCAGGTAAAATAAATCACCTGATACTCTTTTGCGATCTCTGCAAGGAACCGCATTGCTCCCTTGGTCCGGTTCTCATCCAGATTCACAAAAGGATCATCCAGAATCAAAAACGGCTTCTGTTCCTCATACATGGCTTCCACCAAAGCAAGTCTCATACAGATACCGATCAGGTCACGGTTGCCCAGACTCAGATATCCGATGTCTCGGGGCATATTGCCTTCAACGACCTGCAATCTGGTATTGGCATCCATCTGATAATTTTCGCATTCCGTTCCCGTGAGAATTCTGTAATATTTCCGGAACCCCTGCATGACAGGTTCTGTATATTTCGCAGTGAACGAACTCTTTGCCTGTTCCAACAGATTTTTTGTCATTCCAAGCAATTCATATTGTTTGATTCCTTCCTCTGTCTTCTCCTGCAACGCTTCCAGCTCTTCCTGCATATTTTCCACATTATCCCAGGATTCCTGTAAGTCGGAAAGTTGTTTCTGATAGCTGTCAATGGTCTGAAAACGTTCTTCCATACGCTCCGAAAGGACCTGCATTTCATCTGCCAGACTTTCCAGGGATTCCTCTCCCTCCGGGACCTTCAGTGCCAGAAGTGCCGGAATGTCCTCTTTCGCTTCAAACGCTTTTATCTCCTGCTCGATTCTCCTATATTCTTGTAACTCCTTCTCATAATCCTTTCTATGACTTTCCAGTTCTGCCAACTGTTCTTCCGGATGCTCCTCCGGAATCAGCTGCAACGACACAAAATAGTCTTTTACCTGTTCTTCCAGCGCTTCGTATTTCTGTTTTTGCTGTAAATATTTCTTTTGTTTTTCCAGTAAAAGCTGTCTTTGTCTGCACTTTCCCGCCAGTTCATGCAATGCCGCAAGATAATTTTGTGTTTCCGGTACTTCTCCGTATTCTGCAAAAAACTGCTGCAAATCTTTCTGCAATGCGGCAATTCTCGCAGTCTTTTCATCCGATCCGTCCTGCTTCTGCCGCTCCAAAAGTGCCTCGTAATCTTTTCTCTTATTCTGCAGTTCCACAAGCCATGAGGTCAGTTCCAGTCCTTCCCGAAGTCCCCAGCGAGTGCAGAAATCCTCAACCTGTCCTTCCGCTATGCAAACCTGTGTCTCAAGTTCTTCCATTTCCTGTTCCAAATAGGAAAGCTCTGTATTTTCTCCCGTTTGGACTTTGGATCTGCCTGCTGTAAACAACAGTGCCACTGCCACAGCTGCAATTCCCAGTACGATCAGGACTCCTCCGATCACTCCCTGTCCCAATAGGATCACAGCAAAACCGCCAAGCGCTAAAAGAATGCCCAAAAGTAATAGCATTTTTTTCCTTTTACCTGCTTCTTCCTGCTCCCGTAAGCATCTGGCATCTTCCTGTGCCTGTATGGATTGCAGGGTTTTCCTCTGTATTTCTTTCGCCTGCAGAAGACTTTTTCCTTCATTGCGGTTCGTCCAGGCATTTTTTACACTGTCGATCTCCGCCTCCTGCGGCATTCCTTCCGCAAAATATCCGGAAAGCTCCTCTAACCGTCTGCTCTCTTCCCCTGACAGGGCATTTTTTCTTGTCGCGCTTTCCAGGCTCTCAAGTTCTTGTGCCTCAGCATATTTTTCTTCCAGTCTGGCATTGTCCACCATGGGAAAATCGTTTCTTAACTGCGCCTGTTCTTCCTCTGTCAGGCAATAGATTTCCATTGCCTTGCGGACAGAAATCCCCTGATTGCAGATGGCTGTTTTTTCGCGTAATTCTTCCCCTTTTGGTATCACGCCGTTAAAATAGCTTTCCGCTTCTTTTAAAGTCTGCTGTCTCTGTGCCATTTTTGCACGCAGATCCAGGTACTTCTCTTTTTTCGCCTGTTGATCCTTATAAATTCCCAGTTTCTTTTGTCTCTCCTGCAGTTCTGTCAGTTCCGCAGAAAGCTTTTCTCTCTCCTCGATCGCCGCCTTTTTCCGGGTATCAATACTTTCCATCGTATTCTGTATCTCCTGCCCGTAACGGATCTGCGTCTTCAGTTCCGTAATGCGGTCCTTGCTCTGACGGAGCGATCCGGTCTTACGAGAGGGTGACATGCTGTTTAACAGATCGTTCAACCGCTTGTCCGCTGTCTCAAAATTATTGATATCGTCCGTATTCTCCGCCAGATTCCCGATTTTGGCATTGATACCGTCCGTAACAAAGGTCTCGCAGTCATTCTGTGAGATAAAAATCGTTCGTTCAAAGGATCCTGCATCAATCCGGAACAACTCTTCTCCCAGATTTTGTGTAAAATCTCTGCATGGCAGATTTGTTTTCGTATCTGTCAGCTGAAATTCATCTTCTGCGCTTTTACTTCCGAAGGTTCTGCGGACAGAATATTGCTTTCCTTCACTTTCAAATTGCAGTTCTCCGCCGTAGACGCCCTTTTGCCAGGGACTGTATCTCTTCCTCTCATTTTCCAGTGGATCTCTCTTCCCTTCATTCCGGAATCCGAACAGCATTACCCGCAAAAAAGCCGCCAGTGTGCTTTTTCCCCAGCCGTTTTCCTCACAGACGGTGTTGCAGCCATCTGTAAAGTCATATGTAAAATCACTTAGCTTTCCAAAATTCTCAATGTGACATTTGATGAGTTTCATGCGTCCAGGATCTCCTCTCCGGCCAGTGCCTGCAATCCGTAATGTATCACTGTCGCCTTGTTCTCTTCCGGCAGATCCGCTCTGCCCATGACAGTACGGATAAACTCTCCCTTTAAGGACTTGTCCTTTGCAAAAGCAGCATAATCCACCAGATACGCAGAGTTGTCCTTAATCTTCACAAAATAAAAAAGGTGGCTGAACTGATGTAGCAGAAAATCAATATCCTTTTCACTTTCCACATCTATTTTCCCGACCAGTTCATACTTGATCAGACTTTTCTCCGGGTAACCTTTCCCGGTTGTCTCATCTCTCATCCGTTCCAGGATTTCCGTCGTGGATTCACAACCGGTAATATCCACCGGAATGGTATAGAGTTTCCGGGATGCGAAAGGAATAAAAGTACTGTCAATTGTACCTGTCAGCTCATCAATGTCAAGCATCACAAAACCATGCTCTCCGCATTCGTCAAACCCTCTGCCCTCCAGACAGCCGGGATAGCAATAGACGCCTCTCGCATCCAGACGCTCCTGTTTATAGCTGTGGATGTGTCCCAGGGCAAGATAATCAATTCCCTTATTTTTCAATGCCGTCAGATGAATGATCTCCGCCTTATCTCTCGCACTGTATTCCGATTCCTGCCCATGCAGGACTACAATGTTGCATTGATCCACATCCAGTGACAGCGTATTATATATGCTTCCGCTGTTTTCCGGTGTCAGTTCCACCCCGGTAACTGCAACTCCCTTACCGGAGGTATTCTCCGTCCCTGAAAGTTCATAGCTTGTCCAGTTGTTCCCGAATAGATGAAGATTCTCCGGAAGTTCCGAAAGACTGGACGTAAAGCTTCCTTCGTCATGATTCCCCTGTAAGTAATAAAAAGCTATTTGGGGATGTCCCTGAATTAAGTCTTTTACCACATTCCGGGCGGTAGCGGATACGTTTTTCGTATCGAACAGATCTCCTGCGATTATGATCGCCGCCACGCCCTGTTCTGCCCCGTAGGTAACCATATTCTGAAAGGTAGTCAGCAATTCCGTCTTACGTTCTCTCGCTTTTTCTTTGGTCAGATTTGCACTCATTTTGGAATCCAGATGGATATCTGCACAATGGATGATTTTCATATTGCTGCCTCCCGCATTAACCATGTAGCACCTGTTGTAAAAGATTGTAACGATGCAGAACCTCATTCGCAAAACCGCATCTTTGATGCTCTCGTTTTGCAGACATATTCATTATATACGAATCTTTGTTCGATTACAACAAAAACGTATCGGTAGTAAGACATTCGGTCTCATTTCCCGATACGTTTTTTTCAGATGGTGAATCACCTGTGTTTATGACTATACCTGCAGTCTGCCGGCTGTAATGAGTTTTCCAGATTTTCTGTCAAATAACAGAATATCTTCTCCACCGATCTCGAACTTCACTTCCTGGCCGATCTTGTAAGCAGTATTGCCAAAGACTACGCCGGTCAACAGGAAATCACCGATACGAAGCTTAATCGTGGATTCCATACCTGTGGGCATGGCACCGTAGATCACGCCGTCCAGTCCTGCGCCATCGTGTAATTGCAGGGCTTCGGGACGTACACCGATGACAAAATCCTCGTTGGTGATCACGGGAGCTTCCTGCAGTGCGTAATCGTCCTCGTTCACTCTGGCAATATGATACTTGAAGACTTCATCCTTATTGGATTTCTCCACAGCTTTCTTATCCTGCATTTTCTCTTTGTGACGGGCTGCCTCATCAGCTTCGTTCTTATCTCTCTCTGCAAACCATCTTAGCAGATCCAGATGTTCTTTCGGAACAAACTTTGCCTTTCTACCGTCTAAGATCGTCACATCCAGGCTGCCGTTTTCATTCTGCACACCTTTAGCTTCGATAAAATTAATGGAAGGATTTCCTACGAAATCAGCCACAAACAGGTTGTTGGGTCTGCTGTACACAGTCAGCGGTGCTTCATACTGCTGCAATACACCGTTGTTGATCAGACAGATCTTCGTTGCCAGTGTCATAGCTTCCATCTGGTCATGGGTTACATATACGAAGGTGCTTCCGGTCTCTACATGCAGACGCTGCAGTTCATATCTCATTTCCAGACGGAGTTTCGCATCCAGGTTAGACAGCGGCTCATCCATGAACAGTACCTGGGGTTCCGGTGCCAGGGTTCTGGCAATGGCAACTCTCTGCTGTTGTCCACCGGACAGTTCTGCGGGATAACGGTTCATGAACATTCCGATCTTAACGATACGGGATACTCTGCGTACTGCCAGGTCTATCTCTTCCTTGGAATATTTTCTGACCTTGGTTACTACCTTGCCACCGGATACGACTTCGAATTTCTCGTTAAGCTCTTCCCCTTTTTCCTTATGACCTGCCAGGATGCTGTCCAGCTTGGCAGTCAGCTCCTGCTTCTTTTGTTTTGATGCACTTTCTTTGTCTGCCGCCTCGTGGAGTTTGTAATTATACAGCTCCTTTGCAGTATAGATAGAAATGATGTAATTATCGATCAGCTTCAGATAGACCATATCCAGGTCTAATTTTCCCTTTTTATCTCTGCATTCCTCAATGAGTTTTACCAGCTCTCCCGGATTCTCCAGTGCCTTGATCATGCTTTTTAAAGCTTTGGCTTCCTCATCGATCACGGGAAGTTCTTCCTTGATATTGCCCAGTCCGAAGGAAATGTTCTGGTATACCGTCATGTTCGGCCACAGTGCGTAGTTTTGGAACAGAAATCCGACTTTTCTCTTATTTGCAGGAACATTGATTCCCGCTTCACTGTCGAATACCACCCGGTCTCCGATCTTAATCTGCCCGCTGGTAGGGGTCTCCAGACCGGCGATCATACGTAAGGTAGTGGTCTTACCGCAACCGGAGGGACCAAGCAGAGTGATAAAGGAATTATCCTCCATATCCAGACTCAGATCATCTACCGCATAGAATTTTCCCCAACGTTTTGTAACATGTGTTAATTTGATTTCCGGCATAGTTATTTACCTCCGATACCTTCATCCAGGCTGGACCCGGTCAGTTTATTTACTAAAGTATTAAAGATCAGGATCGTTACGATCAGGATCAGGTTGATGGCGCTGGAGAATGCATACAGTCCCATCTCATCGAAATAATCCAGTGTTGTGGAGAGGATAAAGCCCTGCGTACATAACAGTAAGAACAGGGACAGCTCTCGCAGACAGGTCATGAACGGAAGCATATATCCGTTGATAATGGAAGACTTCTGGATCGGAATGATGATCCGAAGCATTCGCTTGTACCAGGGAATATCCTGGATGATGGCCGCTTCCTCGATCTCTCCCGACAGCTGCAGCATGGAGTTCAGTGCACTTCTGCTGGCGAAGGGAATGTACTTGATCACACCTGCGATGATCAACAATGTATAAGTGTTGAACAGGTTGATCTTGTCATTGGAGAACAGGATGAAGAACGCTGCGCCCACTGCCAGGGACGGCATCAGGTACGGCAGGAATGCCACACCGTTGACGTAATTTGCCCACTTGCTTCTCCGGTTCTTGGATACTGCATAACCGATCAGAGTACCGATGGTACCTGCGATCAGAGCACAACATACAGCGACTAACATCGTTCCCTTGAATGCTCTCCAGATCAGCGGATTGTGGAGGATACCGGGCTGTCCGTACAGAGCACCGGCTCCGTTGTTATCCGTCAGCCACCACTTGGTGGTCAGCGCGTTGGAATCCATGGTATACAGGAAACTGTAATCTCCCGGATTCGGAAGGAAAGTCTCCAGTGCGAAGGACAAGATCGGGAAAATACTGGTGAAGAAGGTGATAACGATCAGAATGACCGCGATCAGGTATTTTCCAACCTTTCCTAAGTTGATCTTGGAGATCTGTCCGGATTTACCGGTAACCGTCGTATAATTCTTACGGCTCTTTAAGCTCATCTGGTTCATTAACAGGATCGCCACACCGAAGATCATCATGATGATGGCAAGAATACTGGCTTCCCCGGTATACTTGGAGTTCATGGAGATGTACTTGGTGGATAGAGTAGTCAGTCCCAGATAATGAGGTACGGGATAACTTCCCATAGCGCTTCCGAATACCAGCAGGATCGTGGAAAGAATCGCCGGCTTTACCATAGGTAAGGTAATGCGGAACATGGTCTTCCACTTCGGTGTATCCAAAATCGTCGCTGCTTCCTCCAGATTGGCATCCATGTTGCGGAAGATGCCGCCGATCAGTATGTAGGCAAAGGGGGCATAATGCAGTCCCAAAACTACCGCACTGGGGAACAGCCCCAGGCACCACCATTTAGGCATCGTAATGTGAAAGAGCGAAGCCAACAATCCGTTGGAGGTTCCGGTGACTGCATTACTGTTGAATACATTCTGCCATACCACTGCCAGTGTCCACTGGGGCATGATGTAGGGGAAAATAAAAATGGAGCTTAAATATTTTTTACATTTTAAATTGGTTCTCGTAATTAAGAATGCGAACAAACCGCCAAACAAAATGGAGATCAGGCAGGTAAAGACTGCCAAAAGAACAGTATTTAACAGCGGTGTCCACAGATTTGTTCTCGCCAGCTTACTGGTGAACAGATCCACATAATTGGCAACGGAATATCCGCTTGCTTTTCCGGTAAGATGTGCATCGATGGTGCCCGGATGGATCTTTAAGGTATCCTCGACGATCGCCACAATCGGCGCCACTGTGGTAAAAGTAAGTACGATACCAAACAGAAGCAGAATGATATTTTGTGGCTTGGAGAAATACGTCTTGATCTTGTTCAGAACAATCACCATCTTGCTTGTTTTTTTTGTGGCACTCTGATTCATGGTTAACCTCTCTTCCCAATACAAGCTTTTGGTTCTGTAAACCATCCACCCCTGCGAATAAGAAAACTGCTACTTACATGCAAGCATGATGTAGCAGATTTTCTTATTCTGACAGGACGAATAGTCACTGTTTTATATCATATATCACTCATATCACTCAGCAGTATACTTCGGTAACAGCTCGATCCAGCTTCCTACCGTGAAGGATACAGATGCACAGTACTCAGGATCTTCCAGCACCAGTTCGCCATCGGTAGACCACCAGTCGAAGCCTCTATCATTCTTGCTCTCGTATACAACATTACCGTTCTCATCATTACCGCCGGTGCTGTGCTGATAGGTAGCTTCGATTGCCTTTGCCACTTCAGGGTTAGCGGAATAACCGCCCATGTCTTTGCCCCATGCGCTGAAGCCGTCTTCCGTACAGGTCATGTATGCGATGAAAGCACATGCAGTCCAAGGCAGCGGGCTGTTATCGGTAACAAACAGATAATGGCAGTAACCGTATCCGCCGATTCCCTTATAACCATCCTGATAAGCGGCAACCTTAATATTGTTCACAGATACACCTGCGGATTCTTCTACGGAGCGCAGTTTACTGTATACTAACAGTCCACACTGATCGGTAGCGGAATCGGATACCAGCGTATTACAGATAGGTCCATCATCGGTCTGGGCATTGTAGCTGCCTACCCAGAGCTTGATCCATGCCAGGGCATATTTACCATCAGCGCCTAAGCCTAAATCATTGGCTTCGGATTCCATCTCATCAATCGTGGGCTGGAAGTAAGTCTGCTCATCAGCGGGTAATGCATTGAAAGCATCCTTTAACATGGCTGCATATTTGTCTTCGGTCAGCATGTACAGGAAATTCTTACCTACAACCTCGGAATCAATATCCATGAACAATGCGTGAGTTCCTTCCGCTACGAAGTCCCAGCAGTTGTCATATACTTTATCTCCGGTACAGTTGTATTCGAATACCTTATTCAGCGTCTGTAATGCCAGATAACCGTCCACCGCATCGGGTGTGGTTCCGTTAGCCTCTGCCCATTCCTTGGGAATGAACGTATCCAGTATTCCGGTCTGTGTCATCTTGGATTCGATCTGATTACCATCCTGGATCAGGGTCATTGCGAAGGTTCCTTCCGGCTTCAGGGAATCAGCGGTCAGCTGTTCAAAGATCTTGTTGTTCTTAGGCTGCTGCCAGTCAAATTCCATGCTGTAAGAAGGATCGATAGACTGCAGATACTCGATGAACAGAGGAAGTGCTGCTTTACCACGGCTGGAATTACCTACACCGTAAAAGGTCTTGCCGTTGGATTCTTCGATGGCCTTCTGTGCCAGTTCCTCCATGGTCATTCCTTCTGCCTGTTTGATGATCTGCTGAGTTGCAGTAAGATTTGCGTCGTCGGCTACCTCCGGGGTCTTAGTCTCTGCCACCGTCTCGGTTCCGGCTGTCTGTGTGTTATCTGCGCTTCCAGTTGCCTGGTTCTGTGTCTCGCTGCTGCCGCATCCGGCTAACATACCAACACTCAGTGCACAGATCATAAGTAACGATACTACTCTTTTCTTCATATGCTGTCCTCCCTTGAAACATATAGTTTGTATAACCCTTTATGGTCCACTTACTTGGAATGGGATGTTTCCCACTTCCGTTCTGATGATTCTATTATACGTTGGGAATTCAGCAATTTGTATAAGGTAAAACTGTTATTATTTTAATATTTCTGATACTATGTATAGTTTTTCTGCTATTTCGTCGTTTCTTTTGTGCATCTTTGTGGTTTTACATGCTTCTATCCTGGTATTCGGAGGGAGTGACACCAACAATCCTCTTAAAGCTGCTGGAAAAATGTGCAACATCACGATAGCCTACCTGTTCTGCGACTTCATACACCTTATTCCGGCAGTCATTCAACAGTTTCATGGCAGTACGCATACGCACTCTGGTAATGTATGCCGCCACCGTATAATCCGTCTCCCTTTTGAATGTATGACTCAAATGTCCTTCACTGATCCCCAGGTGCTCTGCAATCTCTGCCACACACAATTCCGGATCCCCATAATGAGCGGAGATATAGTCTACGGCTGCCATAACATATTTACTCTTGTCGCCTTTATTTAAGACCAGTTCGGGAAGCGGCTCATCCTTGCTGTTTTCCAATCTTTCCTGTGTCCTCTTACGTTTCTCCAATGCATTGTTCACTGCCTGTTCCAGTTCCCCGTCTCCAAAAGGCTTTAACAGATAGTCACTTGCCAATAATTTCAGGGCGCTCTGCGCATAGGAGAATTCACTGTAAGCAGTTAAAAAGATCACACTGACATCATTGCCTTCTGCCCGCAGTTCCTTCAGCATTTCGATGCCGTCCATTTTGGGCATACGGATATCGCAGATCAACAGATCCGGATGATATTTCCGCACGGCTTCCAGACCTTCGATCCCATTCCCTGCTTCTGCCACAACCACACAGTTCAGTGCCTGCCAGTCTGTCTCCATCACGATTCCTCTGCGCACCAGCATCTCATCATCGATCACGATCACTTTGTACATCGTATTACTCCCTCCATGGTTTCTTCCCGTTTTCGGTATTTCCCCACTATCCGGTAAAAATTCCTCTCTGTCCGTTGTTCTGTATCGGTTCCTCAGGCTTCTCCGTATCTTACCGGCAGTCGTAATGTCACTTTCGTACCGTGGACTTCGCCTTCCTCTTCTGTTCGCTGTCCGTCCGTAGGGTTTTCGGCGTTTGAGGTAAGACTCTCCATATGGATGCCGTATTCTTCCCCATAGGTCAGCCGGATAATGGTATCCACGTTAGAGACCCCGATATGCCCCACCAGCTGCTCCTGTCTTCTGTGGTTGATGGCATCCATCCGTTCTTCGGGAGCGCCGCAACCGTCATCAGTTACTTCAATACACAGGACAGCTTCCTGTTCTGTGATCCGCACATGGATATTTCCTTCTTCACTCTCCTTTAATCCGTGCAGTACCGAGTTCTCCACGATGGGCTGTATGATCAGTTTGGGAATCACGCATTCTTCCAGTCCCTCCTGCAGATCCACGGTGTACGAGAACTTATCATTGAAACGGATCTTCTGGATATCTACATAACAGTTCACCAGTTCCAGTTCTTCTTTCAGATAGATGAACTGTCTCTTGGAGATACTGGTCCTAAGGATCTTCGCCAGTCCCGCCGCCATGATAGCGATCTCCGGGATATGGTTGGCCTTCGCCACCCATTTCATGGTGTCCAGTGTGTTATACAGGAAATGAGGATTCAGCTGTGCCTGCATCATGGCAATATGGGAAGCATTAAGTTCCTTCTGCTTCTCCACCTTATCCTGCACGCTTTGCTCCAGTTCGTTGGCCATAATATTAAAGTTCCGGGACATCTGTCCCAGCTCGTCCTCTCTGTCGGAGACGATTCTGACAGTGAGGTCTCCTTCCTGCAGTGTACGCATGGCCGTATTCATCCGTTCGATAGGACGGGTCATATTTCTACCCAGCCGGGAAGCCACCAGAACACACAGAATGACACTGATGGTCAGCATCACGATCAACACACTGTACATGGAGTTCAATACTTCTGTTGAAAACACGCTGGGACAGGACAATGCAGTATACAATCCACTGTCTCCCAACGGCTGGATCAGCAGTTCTCCGGCACGATATACTCCCAGCAGCTTATGACCAACCATGAGTTCTTCCCGGATCTGCTCTTCCTGCAGGTTACCATTATCATAAATGGTTCTCCAGAAGGGGTCCATGATTGCTATCTCCGCTTTGGCATTTCCCTTATCATGAAGCACTTTTTCAAAATTTTCTGTGCGCATGCTGATCACAATATAACCTTCCGGTATACCGTCTTTCCCCATAAGTTTTCCCGCTGCATACAATAAAATATTGCTGTCATTAGTATCTGCACGCCGCAGCACCAGCGTCTCTTTACTATCCTCGACTGCTTTCAGGATGCCCCAGTATACCGGCAGATCCCTCTTGGCACTTCTCTGTGCCGTAGTGTAAATACATTTTCCGTTTTTATCATATAGATCAAATTGGGCATATTCTCTGTAATCAGTCACTTCCCGATAGAATTGCAGGTAAATCTTGCTCTTCGACCAGGTATCATCTTCACCTATCTGTTCCACGATCCGGGTATTAGCATTTATATTCTCCACTACCGCCTCGAACTCCTGAAACAATTCCAATATGCCGGCATCTATCTGTTCCGCCTGCTCTGTTACTTTTTTCTCATAATCGCTGTTGATCTTGGTCTCCATAGTCTGGATCAGGGATACCCCAAAAAGCAATAACGGCAATAACGCAACTACACCGAAGCAGACCAGCAGCTGTCTGTGAAACGACTTTTTAATCCACTTTTTCATCTGTTCTCCCCTGTAACGTCTCCCATGTGTCCAGAATTTTTTCCTTTTCCTGAGAAGCCCAATGAATATCATAATCGATCGTTTTTAATTTTGTTTGCTCCGGTGCTGCATACTCTTCCATATCATTGCGGACAGTTCTCCGGAAAAAGACTTCCTCCACCAGTCTCTGTACATCACTACTTACGGTAAATTCCAGAAATAATTTAGCATTTTCCATATGCTTTGCGCCCTTGACGATTGCTGTGGCATCCGGTATGGCACTGGTGCCGTCCGTAGGATAGATCACCGTAATATCTGCCCCTTCCAGAATCTTCTGTCTCGCCATTCCCTCCGTGGTAATACCTACCAGTCTGGTACCTGCATTGACTTCCTCCAGTACTGCCACAGATGAGGGCGACAAGTAACCATCCAGTGCACCGGTAAAGGCCTCCAGCGTCTTCTGCTCATCCTGATCCGATACCTGAAGCATCGTACAGAGTGCTGTATAACTACTGCCGGATTTCGTGGGATCTGCGAATGCAATCTTTCCCTTCCAGCGATCGGTCTGCAATTCCTCCCAGGTTCTGGGTGCAGCTACCGGATAGACCAGTTTATTGTTATAGATAAATACCGTAGGCAGCACAGAAAAAGGCGTATAGGCATCTCCCTCCGTGCGATACTGTTCGGCAATTTGGGCGATTTCGCTGACCTTATAAGGTTCCAGATAGTCTCTGCACTCCTCAAAATTTTCAACACCTCCGCCGAACATGACGTCAAAGGTACCGGGTGCATCCTGTTGTAATTCATCAAAAAGCGCCAAAGTATCTCCTGCTTTGAGCTCTACAAAAATCCCTGTACGTTCCTCAAATTCCTTGATGATCGGTTCGTATACATCTGCTTTGTGAGCGGTATAGACGATCAATTTTCTGTCCTCCGGGATCTGATAGACCGTCTCTTCGGACTTGCTGCAGCCAGTAAGTAACAGGAGCGCCGCAGTCAGTCCGGACAGAACCGATATTCCTGCTTTATGTTTTTTACTATACGAAGTCCTCATAACTTTGCCCTTATCTTTTTCGTTTGTTTATTTTCACTGTATTGTTTCTGTTACCTCTCTGGTTTTTCGATTTTGCTCCCGGCTGCTGTCTGTTGCAGTCTCTGCATCCGGTCGTACTGCACATACATTTTCTGCACTTCGTTCTCCAGGATGTAGTAGTGGCGGATGTATGGGATCAACAGAATCAGGATCACTATTGGGAGTAATAAGGTGAAAAGACTGTCCGAAATTACGCTTAAGACAATTGCCAACATTTCTAACAGTGCAAAGGTCACCGTAACGATCAGATGGATCAGGCGCTCATGCTGGAAAAATCCTACCTGCACCAGATGCTCCTTAAGCTTGTCCTGAACCATTTCCTGCATGGTCTGTTCCTCGGTATCCGTTTTCTTTATGTCAGTTTTCTCTGTGTCAGTTTTCTGTGTATGCGTCTGCCTCTGTACAGCCTGCGTTGAGTACTCACCGTGCTGTGACAATGTCTGTACGTTCTGCTCCATTTCTGTCAGCCATTCATCTATCTGTTTTCGATATTGCAAAATGCGCTGCTCCATTATGTTCCCCACCTTCCCGGTACTTGTATTACTTCATCATAGCTAGCCTTCTATTGTTATATAGATAGTTTTAAATGGTATACAATAAGAGTGTTAGTATTCATCAATGTGCATATTTATAAAGCTTTAGATTTTTCTAATAGCTTTAGGTACAAATAAACGAATTGGGAGTAAATTTTTTTAGAAGACTTATGCCGCTCAAGCGCAGCATAAGTCAAAATAAATATTCTACAACTTTTCATAATTTTCATGGCAGTTATCGCCAATAAAACATTCCCGCTTCTGTGTTTTGGTTTAGGTATTATGAGGAATTTTCATCCCCTTACCCCCCCCCTTGTGCGAGCCATTACGATGATTTCAAAATCATGGTTAATTTTTAGATGAATCGTGTTCTTGTGTGGTGACATAAATAGACATTATATTGTACACATCACCTAACAATTAATTTCGAGAATACTTTTGAATTATTTTATTTAATCCCTCATCGTCAAATGATTTTATCTGTTCTTTCAGAGTTGACTCTCCCTCTATTTTGTCCAAATCCAATCCATGTTGTAACATCATTTCAAAGATTATATTATTATTTTCATTTATACTACCTAACGCACTTAATATAGGCGAAAAACCTCTTTTATCACTAATATTTGCGTCTGCACCTAAATCTAGCAAAATAGAAATCGCCTCGACAGAATGCACTTGACACGCCATATGGAGATACGATGTCCCTTGGGAATCTTGAAAATTTGGATTTGAAACTTTTTTTAAGTCCTTTAAAACTTCTTCCTTTTTTTCTATCCCTACATTAAGATGAGCTAATCGATAAAACATTTCATCTCTGTTAAATCTGTCTGTCATTTTCATTTTCTCCTTCATAGTTATTAATGTGGATCTTCGTATATATGACTTCTATTACTAGTAACATCCTGCCATCTATAAAAATCTGGATTGTTCATAAATTCATTAAATTGTGATTGAGTCATTCCCTGTGATTCTGCCCAATTTCTCCAATACCAATATTCATTACCTGTAGTATGTCCCAATTCGACATTGCTAGGATTGACCCATTTCCTACTTATTTCGTCATATATCTGACCCGTCTTATAATTAACTTTAGTATTTGAATTTACTGCATCAATAGTACTTTGTCTAATATATGATCTATGCAAATAATGCTCTGAATTATTTGCTATTCCTACCTCTGTATTTGATGCAAACTGTCCATTCGGTCTGTGCCATCTGCCATTTTCATCCTGATAAAATCCAGAAGGTGTACCACTCTGGTCTTGACAGAGACTCTTTACTCTTATAATTATCCAAGCCGATGCCTCTCTTTTGAAAAATGAATACACTTCCCAAAGCCGACTCTTACATCTGCTTAAAAGTTTACCATATATTTGCCATTTGCTCTACAACTTTTCGCCAGCGTTTTCCACTACCGGCATACGGTACTCCGTACCGTTCTTTAACATTCCGTAAATAACACTGATTAACCGTCTTGAAATACAAATCAAAGCCTGTTGGCTGGTTTTCCCCTCTGCCTTACGTTTCTCGTAGTATGCTCGTACTACAGGATTTCTCGGTGTACCCTTAGAAGATATCTGCACCATCTGAATCGCAAGGAAATAAATGGTTGCCTGCAATCGTCTGTTACCTTGCTTGGTGGCTAAATCTTTCCCCTTACCGCTGGATGATAAATGAAGTGGTGCAATCCCGGCAAACTGTGCCAGTTTATTGGCATTACTGAAACGTTTGATATCACCAATCTCTGCAAGAATCTTCACTGCTGTGATAACATTTACTCCGGGAATGGTTGTAAGCGTGCAGCCCAGCATCTTATACATCTGTTCCAGCATTTTGTCTACCTCAGCAAGCTGTTTGTCGTAGTGCTGTAAATCACTGACAATACTGAGTGTCACCATATCCCTTGCATCTTGATAAGCATTGTTTTTTACCTTATCACTGGCTACCGCATCCAAGATTTTCTCGCAGGTCTTTGTAGAACATTTATTGTGGCTGACGGGAACAAGTTCCTTACGTAAATCTTCCACAGACTTACCCCTAAGATACTTTCTGGATGGATAATGCTCCCAGAAGTACAGTGCAGTAGGTCTACTGATGTCATTAAAAAATGACTTATACGACGGATACGCAATACACAACTGCTCGTGCAATTGGTTGACTAATCTCGTCCTTTGCTTCATGATATTGTCCCTGCGGTACACCAACTGACCGAGTGACCAGTACGCATCGTTCGGACAAGCATCCGGAAGCTTATCAAGCATGTTTAATGTTGCAAGTGCAATGGCTTCCGCATCATCGCTGTCACTTTTGCGATACATGGCACCCCGGTGCTTTGCCTGTCGATGTGAGATAGCGGTATTTACATCCTTTACAAAATACCCCTTATCAATCAGCCACACTGCCAATGCTCTGCCGTAACCATAAGCATTCTCCAGACCATAGACTACTTCTTTTGCATCAGTATTACATTTTTTAACCTTTGTTACCAGCTTAGGAAAATCGGCTGGTCTGTTGGGAAAAGTAATCTCTCCCAGTTTGTTGTTGTAGCAGTCAATCATAACTGCTGTGTGGATTTCCTTATGCAAGTCGATACCCACATAGATAAAATCTTCTTTTGTCATTCTCAATCATCTCCAATCTCAATGTTTGGCAAAATAGTGGCAATCTCAACTGTTAAGCATCTTTCTAGGAATTACGCATCTTTCAGCAACCAAGTGTGCAAGAGTGGTATAGCCTATCCACTTCTGGTCAGACGCAAAATATCCCGAATGGATACCGCTGACTTTCATGGAGATGGATACATCCTGCAGAACACAGGACTCACAAAAGACTTACGAATCGCTTTCGTGGTGTGTGATGTTAACTCTGAAAAAGAACAGTTACAAGTCAATTTTTTGATTTGGGAGCAGATTTTTTCATATGAACCACTAAAATGAGCAGAATTAGCTTTATGCCATAGACCAAAAACAGAGAAAAACAGTAATAATGCACAAATATAATTTTCAGGCAGGCAAGCCAACTTTCTCTTGCCCTTGTGAGAGCCTGTGTTGCCCCTGTGTGCAATTTTAAGAGCGAAGTCGAGGTAGTTACCCATGATAAACTTTTTAAGGCTTGTTGGGGAAATGTGAGAGATTTGATTTCTTAAGATAGTGCCAAAATAAATAGGGTCGAAAATAGTGCGGGTTAAAGGGCTTATGCCGCCAGAGAACGGCCTAAGCCGGGAAACACCCACCGGCAGAGCCGTTGGGAAGATATCCGCATGGCATAACTTTCTCTGCTATTCAAAAATATGTTATGCTTTGGGACATTTTTATCGGAATTACCCTGTAACAGAAAAATCGAGAATGTTCTACGGCATTGACGCTAATAGAACATCCTCGATTCTGTGTTTTCGATTAGGTATTATAGAGATATTTCATCCCCCTTATACCCCCTGGTGAGTGCCATTGTAACATGGCAGTTTTTAATTCGTCAAGGAAAAGGTTAGATGCCTACTCTTCTTTTTCAACCTTACAAAGTATGGGATTAAATATATTCGTTATTGTTGCATGACCGACTACATTTTTTCCTTCATACATTGTAATTTGTTTTCCTATCCACAAACATGCCGGATAATCTTCTGGAGAAACAAATGTAATTGTCCCTTTAAGCTCTCCTTTAGTATTATTTTCCAATTTGTAGTAGCTATGCACTCCAGTAGTTAAACAATCCTCATAAATTAAATGTGCCGGACGATATCCTTCATATAGATTATTTTTTCTATATCCCACAAATTCAAATATTGCTTCAACATCAGGTTTAAGTTGCATTCCTCTCATCACCTCTTCCTTAGAAAGCATGTTCAATACTTATTATGCTTTCATTAAACATATCTAACATTTCTGGCTCAACTACAGGAGTTCCAGACTTAAATATAGCACGATCCAAATTCATATGATGTAATTGGTTATATACATTCTCTGGAATAGTAACTTTAACAATTGCTGCTTTGTCCAAATTAATAGGCTTATTGGCAAATTCAAGCGTTTCATCAAAACTGTTTCCAAATTCTTTAGCTTGAAATGACCTTCCATCTGGTCTTGCTCTAAATCCTCCAGTAGCAAAAATGTCATCAAATTCCTCTGGACTAACTGCTCTATAAATGTCTTTAGTTCCTGTACCACTCTCCGCCACCTCACAGGCAGCACTCTCTCCCTTCATCAGGGCACCGCCTATCGCCACCAGAAGGTAATCCAGTGTTGCAGCTCCGGTTTTCCTGCCGAGTGCAGAATCATATTCCCCGTTCCATGCACCCTTTGCGGTTCTCTTTGCCGCTTCCAGTTTCTCCTGTGGTGAGAAGTTCCTGAAATACTCCACATATGTAAGGGGATTGGCAGCTGCGTTGAGTCCCTTTTGCGTTACGATCAGCAGGCTCAACTGGTAGTCTGCCTTGCTTATGATCTGGACATATTCCAGCCCCTGTCCCACAAAGCCTGCATAGAATCCTGCGGTGGCGGTTCTCTGCATTTCTTCGCTGTCAAAGTTTCCCTTGATTGCTTCTCTTATACCTACCAAAGACGAAGGCAGCGTTACCGGCGGCCCCATAATGACATCCCCATAGTCCAGGAATATCTGACCCGCCCTGTTGTTTAACAGTCCGCTTTCTATGGCATCTT
>ENA-OZLM01000064-OZLM01000064.1-human-gut-metagenome-genome-assembly--contig:-NODE-64-length-25713-cov-9.318380_pt1 | contig 25713 bp, 20 predicted proteins | sample MGYA00244839_ERZ653790 | MGnify/ENA primary metagenome ERZ653790 (study PRJEB26926, sample SAMN06164796) | human gut metagenome | biome: ENVO:00009003; feature: ENVO:2100002; material: ENVO:00002003...
ATGCTCATATCGGGGCGGGTCCTAAGGTCTTTCACCCACTTATGAGCAAGCTCATATGGGTTTAGACCTTTTGACCCTGGCATCATATAGTAAAGTATACAACCAATAAACGAATTACAATCAGAAGGGAGCATATTTATGAAAAAATTCAACTCCTTCCGTAATCGCCAGAACGGCTTTGAAGATTTAGGTTCCGGCACCGCGGAAGCAGCAAAAACGAAAAAAAGCTGGTGGAAAATCCCCGGCATCATTCTTGTGATTCTGGTAATCGCTATTTTTACTTTTAATTCCACTTACCAGATCCGCGAACAGGAACAGGCGGTTCTGATCACTTTAGGTCAGGCCAAAGCGGTAACGGATCCAGGACTTCATTTTAAGATACCGTTCATCCAGCAGGTCCGCAAGGTCAATACCACCATTCAGGGATTTTCCCTGGGATATGATGTAGATTCCAATTCTTCGGAAACCGACGATTCTCTCATGATCACTTCCGATTACAATTTTGTCAACGTCGATTTCTTCGTAGAGTATCGTTTCAGCGATCCGGTAAAAGCAGTCTATGCTTCCAAAGATCCCGTGCTGATCCTGCGTAACATCAGCCAGAGCTGTATTCGTACCGTGATCGGCAGTTATCCGGTGGACGATGTCCTGACTACCGGAAAAAATGAAATTCAGGCCGCCATCAAAGAAATGATTCTGGAGCGTCTGAGCGAACAGGATATCGGTATTCAGCTGGTGAATATCACGATCCAGGATTCCGAGCCGCCTACCTCCGAAGTCATGGAGGCTTTCAAGGCCGTAGAAACCGCCAAGCAGGGAAAAGAAACCGCTCTGAACAATGCCAACAAATACCGCAATGAGCAGCTTCCTCTGGCGCAGGCACAGGCAGACGGTATCATTAAGGACGCCGAAGCACAAAAGACCGAGCGCATCAATGAGGCTACTGCACAGGTTGCACGTTTTAACGCTATGTACGAGGAATATATCAAGAACCCGACCGTCACCAAACAGCGTATGTTCTACGAGACCATGGAAGAAGTCCTGCCGGATCTCAAAGTAGTCATCGAAAGCCCCAACGGCAATACACAGACCTTCTACCCTTTGGAATCTTTCACAGGTACGGCAACCGGTTCTTCCACGGAAAACAGTACCTCTGAAACCGCACAATAATCATTGTCTACAGAAAGGCAGTTTTAATAATATGAAAAAATTAAAAAATATATCTCTGATTCTATTGGTACTGGTGCTGCTGATCATCGGATCCTCCAGCATTGTCGTTACCAACGAAAACGAATACAGTCTGATCCGACAGTTCGGTAAGGTAGACCATGTAGTGAGTTCTGCAGGTGTTACCTTTAAGATTCCTTTTGTACAGAGCGTCGATAAGCTCCCAAAGGAGATCCTGCTCTATGATCTGTCTTCCTCCGATGTCATCACCAGTGACAAAAAGACCATGATCTGCGACAGTTACATTTTATGGCAGATCAACGATCCTCTGAAATTCGCCCAGACCCTGAACTCTTCCATCTCCAACGCTGAGAGCCGTCTGGACACCATCGTATATAACTCTACCAAGAACATCATCAGCAGCACTACTCAGAATGATGTGATCTCCGGGCGTGACGGAGAGCTGGCGGCAGCCATCATGAAAAATATTGGGAACACCACCGAGCAATACGGCATCGAATTGCTCTCCTTCGAAACCAAACAGCTGGATCTGCCCAGCGACAACAAAGCCGCTGTGTATGAGCGCATGATCTCCGAACGCGAAAACATCTCAGCCACCTACACCGCAGAGGGAAGCTCCGAGGCACAGAAGATCCGCAATACCACGGACAAGGAGGTCAACGTGCTCCTGTCGGAAGCCAATAAAAACGCGGAAATTCTCATTGCGGAGGGAGAAGCGGAATACATGCGTATTCTGTCAGAGGCCTATGCCGATGAATCCAAGCAGGATTTCTATTCCTTCGTCAGAAGTCTGGATGCTCTGAAGGCTTCCATGACCGGTGATAATAAAACCGTGATCCTGTCTCCGGACTCTCCGATCGCACAGATTTTCTACGGAAGATAACGCGAAAGCCGGCGTCTGCAATATACTTGCAGGCGCCGGCTTTTTTATGCCAGAATCTCATCAATCTTACGTCTTTCTTCATCGCTGAAGGAGGTTGCATGTACAATTCCAATATTATCCAGGATCTGTGAAGGCTTGGAAGCTCCGATCAGAACACTGGTAATATCCCCATCCCTTAAGATCCAGGACAGTGCCATCTGTGCCAGGGTCTGTCCTCTCTGGGATGCCAGATCGTTCAGTGCACGTACCTTCTTCAATGTCTCTTCCACGATCGCCGCTTCTTTCAGGAACCTGCCGTCGGTACGGACACGGCTGTCCTCGGGAATACCGTGGAGATAACGGTCGGTCAGAAGTCCCTGTGCCAGAGGGCTGAAGGTAATGATACCGATGCCGTGAGCTGCCGCGTAATCTTTCAGACCATCCTTCTCAATATCTCTTACAAACATGGAATATTTTCTCTGGTTGATAATGAACGGGGTGCCCAGCTCCTTGAACAATTCTGCCGCTGCAATGGTCTGTTCTTTATTGTAATTGGATATTCCCACATACAATGCCTTACCAGATTTCACAATGCCGTCCAGTGCACGAACGGTCTCCTCCAACGGTGTATTTGGATCCGGTCTGTGATGGTAGAAGATATCCACATAATCCAGTCCCATGCGCTTCAGGCTCTGATCCAGGCTGGCCACGAGATACTTTTTGCTGCCCCAGTTGCCGTAAGGTCCGGGCCACATATCATAACCGGCTTTCGTGGAAATCACCAGTTCATCCCGGTACATACCCAGATCCTTTTTCAGGATACGTCCGAAATTCTCTTCTGCAGCACCGTATACCGGTCCGTAGTTGTTCGCCAGATCAAAATGTGTGATACCGTGGTCAAAAGCGGTGTGACACATGTCCAGCATATTGTCAAAATTCCCATTGGAGCCAAAATTGTGCCACAGTCCCAAGGAGACTGCCGGAAGCTGCAATCCACTGGCACCACAGCGGTTGTATTTCATTTCTTCATATCTTTTTTCATCTGCCTGATACATTTAAATAACCTCCTTCTTTTCTTTCCTTCATTTCTTTATTATAAATTTATTTTCATCCCATTTCTATGCGAATTATATAGAATAAAGTGCAATATCTTACGAATTATCTCTTACTTCCCACAGTCTTCAGGCGGCTGAAAAACAGGTAATATACAATAAAAGCGATACTTGTCACCGTCCAGGTCAGCGGATAGCTGAACACAATGGTGAGAATGTCATTTTTCAGAGGTACAGCTGTCAGGATCCATACCACACGCAGCGCGCAGATCCCCAGACAGCAGATGATCATGGGAAGCCAGCTGTCGCCGGTACCACGCAGAGTACCGGACAAAATCTCAATGGCAATATAGGTAAAATATGTGGGTACCAAAAAGTGCAGAATCTGTTCTCCGATCACTACCACCTGAGCATCCGTGGTAAACAGTTGATAACAGATCGATGCATAATTATAGAGGATCACAGACAACAGTACGGTTGCCCCGGCTGTAATTCCCATACAGGTACGGACTCCCTTGTGTACACGATCCATTTTCCCCGCACCATAATTCTGTCCCACAAAGGTAGTGATCGATATGCCAAAGGCATTGACGATCATCCAGAACAGGCTGTCGATCTTGCTGTATGCTGTCCATGCCGCTACCGTATCCGTTCCCAATGCATTCACGCTGGACTGGATCAGAATATTGGACGATGTATACATTACCGACTGCAATCCCGCCGGAAGTCCGATCCGGATGATCCTGTGGAACATTCTTCCATCAAAACGGATCTTTCTCAGTTCCAGACGATGCATATCTTTCGTCCGCATCAGCACCCACAATACCAGCACAGCGCTGAGTGCCTGCGACAGTATCGTAGCAAGTGCAGCTCCCGCCACCCCCATATGTAATCCGATGACAAATGCAATATCCAGCACAATATTGGTCAGGCAGCTGACGATCAGGAAATATAGCGGTCTCTTGGAATCCCCCACAGCCCGCAGGATACCTGCGCCCATGTTGTAGATCAGATTCCCGATAACGCCCAGAAAATAGATTCGGATATAGGTTGTCGACGGTCCCAAAATATCCTCAGGTGTAGACATCGCGCGCAGTGCCCATGGTGCCGCCGTAATACCCACGATCATCATGCCGACTCCCGCTACCAGGCTGAACGCAATGGAGGTATGTACGGCATAGCCTACCATCTCGGCACGTTTTGCCCCATAATACTGAGAGATAATGACTGTGGCACCGCTGGACAATCCCACGAAAAATCCCACCAGCAGCTGGATCAGCGTACCGGTGCCGCCACCTACCGCCGACAAAGCTTCTTTTCCGACAAAGCGCCCTACGATCACCGCATCCGCTGCATTATATAATTGTTGAAAAAAGGTCCCGAACAAAATAGGGAAAAAGAACAGGAGCAGCTGCTGCCAGATGACTCCCGTTACGATCTTGTTCTCTTTCCCTATAACATTTTCTGTCTGCTCTGGTGTTTTCTTTGTATTTTCTTCCATATAAATCATACCCTTTGAAAATCTGTACTTCTACGATGATAGTATCATTTCCACCAAACCTTTTCAAGAGGGCAATCTTATCCACATCCAAGGGCAGGAAAAACCCCGGGTGGTGGAAGCACCCGGGGTCCTTGTCTGCACCCGGATGAGTCGCAGCATCCGGACACAGCACTCTGTATATACCAAATTGAGGGATTAGATAAAAGCTAAGTTAAGTTACTCCACGTCTTGCAGAGCTGCGAAGTCTTCTTCGCCGGTACGAACCTTTACTACCTTGTCAACGTTGTATACGAAGATCTTGCCATCGCCGATATGTCCGGTGTACAGAGCCTTCTTGGCAGCCTCGATCACAGTTGCTACTGGGATCTTGCTGACTACGACTTCTACCTTCACCTTGGGAAGCAGGGTCGCATCCATTTCAACACCACGATACATCTCGCCGGCACCCTTCTGTACGCCACAGCCCATGACCTGTGTCATGGTCATACCGGTTACACCCAGATCGTTCAGTGCCTTCTTCAAAACCTCGAACCGGGCAAGCTTTGCAATAACCACTACTTTGTAGATTCCGGTTGCGGGAATTGCTGCCGGAGCTGTCTCTACCTTTACTGCTGCTTCCTTCATAGCTGCGGAAGCTGCGTCATAATCACTTACACCAAGGCTGGTATTTTCATTTACCTCCATAGTCATAGTGTTGGAAATATCCATAATGCTGAAGCCTGCATATGCGGAAGGAAGACCATGCTCGCAGGAATCCAGACCTACAATTTCCTCTTCCTCAGATACGCGTAAGCCAACGGTTGCCTTGATGATCAGGAATGCAATGGTAATGGTTACTGCAGTCCATGCTGCTACACTTACAAAACCTAACAGCTGTAAACCAAGCTGCTTGAATCCGCCGCCATAGAACAGACCTACAATACTGTCGTTACCGGGTGCGGAAGTGGTTGCGAACAGACCGGTTGCAATGGTACCCCAGATACCGTTCAGGCAATGTACTGCAACTGCACCTACGGGATCATCAATATGTAACTTGTAATCCAGAAGCCATACACCGAATACTACCAGAAGTCCTGCAACAACACCGATTACGATAGCACCGAAGCAGTCGGTCACATCACAGGGAGCAGTAATTGCTACCAGACCTGCCAAAGATGCATTCAGGCACATAGATACATCGGGTTTGCCATACTTGATCCAGGTAAAAATCATGCAGACTACGGTTGCAACTGCAGGAGCTACGGTAGTGGTAAGGAATACGGAGCCTAACTGTTCTACGGAAGTACAGGCAGCACCGTTGAATCCATACCAGCCAAGCCACAGAATGAATACACCGAGACATCCGATCGGAAGGTTATGTCCGGGGAATGCATTTACTTTTACGATCTTACCACTCTTATCCTTATCGAACTTACCGATACGGGGTCCTAACAGTTTTGCACCGATCAGTGCGGAAATACCACCTACCATGTGGATCGCACAGGATCCTGCGAAATCATGGAAGCCAAGCTGTGCCAGCCAGCCGCCGCCCCAGATCCAGTGAGCTTCGATGGGATAGATCAATGCGGAGATCACACCGGAGTAAATACAATAGGATAAGAACTTCGTTCTCTCTGCCATAGCACCGGATACGATGGTAGCTGTGGTAGCACAGAACACCAGGTTAAATACGAAATTTGAATAATCAAAATTCTCATAGGAGGTAAAGATATCCAGTCCCGGCTTACCGATCAGACCTACTACATCTTCACCAAGTAACAATCCAAAGCCGATCAGAATAAACACTACGGTACCGATACAGAAATCCATCAGATTCTTCATCAGGATATTACCGGCATTCTTGGCTCTGGTAAATCCGGTCTCCACCATTGCGAATCCTGCCTGCATCCAGAACACCAGGGCCGCACCGATCAGAAACCAGACTGCAAATAATTGACCGTCTACTGCGCTTAAGATTTCTTCTGTCATAACATTTTCCTCCTCACTCTTCGTGAAATATCTTCCACCATACTTCACCGGTGTAAAAAAATATGCGATACTATGGTCTCATCCTTCGAAGCCCCATTGCATCGCATCCTTAGGGTATAGCAGTTAAACTGTTTTCCACATACCCTTACGCTATTTTTGTCCGGCCACGCGCGTTGTGATACTGCCAAACAAAAAGGGCGCTACAGTTTTATTCTGTAGCGCCTTTGCTATGTTGAGAGTATAGCACCGTGGTTTTAGAGTGTCAACCGGTTTTTTATAATTTCTTTATATTTTTACAGTTCCAGCAGAAGCCGTTCATGTATGATTCCTTCCAATGTCATTCGATCCTGCCTGTGGAACCCCAGTTTTTCAGCCAGTCGCAGCGACACCCTATTCTCCGGCATCACCAGCATCTGCACCTGCTCAAATCCCAATTCTTCTTTCCCGTATCCCAACAATGCCTTACATACTTCCGTCGCATATCCCTGCCGCTGCCACGGGACACCGATGACGAAGCCCAGTTCCGGATCCTCGTAACCTTCGCGGTTGGAAAATCCGGCTCTGCCGATGACTTGCCCGGTAATTTTATCACAGATCGTCCATACACCGTAATTGTAAAAATAATACATATTTTCTGTATAATCCTGAAGATAAGCCTCCTCTTGTGCATACTCCGGATACAACCCTTCCGTATACTGCGTCACGGATGGCTCCGCATAGATCTCATAGAGGGCATCCAGATCCTCCGCAGAGGTCTCCCGCACGAGGCAGCGGTCTGTCGTCAGAATATCCCAGGGGATCCCCATATATCTGCGATAGACCTTCTCCAGATAATCAAAATCCAGTTCACTGATATTTTCGCAGGCATAACGGACACCGCTAAAATCCTGATTCCTGTTGTCCTCATGGAGCCAGGCAAGCACCGGACAGCCCTGCTCCAAGAGTTCCTGCGCACGTGTGCCATTATCTACGATCCAGAGTTTTCCCTGCCCATTTCTTTGTTTGGAAAATTCTCTTTCCTGTCTCTGTCTACGAATCGCATCCAGCAGTGCCTGCATTTGCGCGTCATATTTTTTACGGTAGCTCACTCGTTCCTCGTCCGATGCACCTTCCGGATAAATTTCTATTGATACCTGCTTTAAAAAATCCATCTGCGGCAATTCTCCTCTTTACGTTTTCCTGGGAATCCATTACAATAATATTTATATTTTATTCTATTTCTGTTGAAAAAGGAAGAAAGGAAATTATTATGGCAAAGAATCCTATTGTTACTATTACTATGAAGGATGGCGGTGTGATCAAATGCGAGCTTTATCCCGAAATTGCACCCGAATCCGTTAACAATTTTATCAGTCTGATCAACAAGCATTTCTATGACGGTCTGATCTTCCACCGTGTGATCCGCGGTTTCATGATCCAGGGTGGATGCCCTGACGGCACCGGATGTGGTGGCCCCGGCTACAGCATCAAGGGTGAATTCGCTGCTAACGGCGTAAGCAACGATCTGAAGCATACCGAAGGCGTTCTGTCCATGGCCAGAGCTATGCATCCCGATTCCGCAGGCAGCCAGTTCTTCATCATGCATAAGACCAGCCCTCATCTGGATGGTTCTTACGCTGCTTTCGGTAAAGTCATCGAGGGTATGGATGTAGTAAATAAAATTGCCGAGACCGCTACTGATTACAGCGATCGTCCCCTGGAGGATCAGGTAATGGAAAGCGTTACCGTAGATACCTTCGGTGAGACTTATCCCGAGCCTAACAGGCTGGATCGATAAACCAACCGCTCGGTTCAACTATTCAGAACCCCATTCGCAAAATCGCATCTTCGATGCTTTACTTTTGCTCATGTGGTTACTTCGTTAAATAAATAAGCGCTGCTGTTCTTACGAATACAAGTATTCGACGTACAGTAGTGCTTATTTATTTCCCTCTGAATAGTTGTTCATATTTTGTTTACAATTTCTTCAAGGAATCTTCAATTCCACAACACGTTTTGGACATTTCTGTTTCATATACTATAACCATAGAAACAAACAAAGTAGCACACAACAGTTTCTTGTTTAAAAAACTTTTTCATAATAAATGCCAAGGATCAGAATCCTTGGCATCCTCCCTTTCTAGGGGTAAAATTACAGCTATCGCGGTAGAACACTACGCCGGATAGTTATTTTTTTGCAAAAAAATCTCCCGCATCACTGCGAGAGATTTTTATTATGTCAAAATTATTCAGCCTTACCAACAGATCCGAACAGTTCCATCTTCTCCTTAACAGTAGCCTTGATAGCTTCTGCACCAGGAGCTAACAGCTTACGAGGGTCGAAGCCCTTGCCTTCGAGATCCTTACCAGCCTCGATGTACTTACGGGTAGCATCAGCAAATGCCAGCTGGCACTCGGTGTTAACGTTGATCTTGGATACGCCCAGGTCGATTGCCTTCTTGATCTGATCTGCGGGGATACCTGTACCACCGTGCAGAACCAGAGGAAGCTCACCGGTCAGCTCCTGTACAGCTGCCAGAGTTTCGAAGCTTAAGCCCTTCCAGTTAGCGGGGTATTTACCATGGATGTTACCGATACCTGCTGCCAGGAAATCAACTCCCAGATCAGCGATAGACTTACACTCCTTAGGATCAGCGCACTCGCCCATACCGATAACGCCGTCTTCCTCACCACCGATAGAACCAACTTCTGCCTCGATGGAAAGTCCCTTGCTGTGAGCAGCCTTAACCAGCTCAGTGGTCTTCTCTACGTTCTCAGCGATAGGATAATGAGAACCATCAAACATGATGGAAGAGAAACCTGCTTCAATACACTTATAGCAGCCTTCGAAAGAGCCATGATCCAGATGCAGAGCAACGGGAACATCAATGTCCAGATCCTTTAACAGTCCGTTTACCATACCAACGACTACATCATAACCGCCCATGTATTTGCCGGCACCCTCGGATACACCCAGGATAACAGGGGAACGAAGTTCCTTAGCGGTGAGCAGGATGGACTTTGTCCACTCCAGATTGTTGATGTTGAACTGACCTACTGCATAGTGGCCTGCTTTTGCTTTTTTGAGCATTTCTGTTGCGGATACTAACATTTCAATACCTCCATTTTATATACTCATTCTTGTTAGGATATTCGAAATGTAATCCATTCCTAAATGCACACGGGAAAAACATTTCGAATAATCACTTTGTGACTACCCAAACTATAACACAACTCTGACAAAAATGGAACAGCTTATTGTTAAATTTTTACCAAATTTTAAGATTCCTTCTACTCCACACGAATATCCATGCCCTTACAGATATTCTCGATCACTACTTTCGTATGAGTTCCTCCGTATTCTCCGTCCAGCGTCCAGGGCAGTGGCTCGGCAGACGTAATCTCCAGTCTGGAAGTCCTGAAGCAATACATGGCATTGGTATCAATGTCACGATTCAACAGCGAAACCATAATATTGTTCAGCTCCATAGGATTCCTCGGGCGCTTGATCAGTGTCACTTCAAATACACCGTCATCCAGCTTGACATTTTTACCGGTGATCCGCTTGAATCCGCCTACGGACACGGAATTCGTCACCATGCCGAAGATAAAATCATCCACTATCGTCGTATCCTCATAGTTGATCCTCATGGGGTAAGAACGGATCGCCGGCAGACGCTTCATGCCTTCCAGCAGATATGCCATATGACCCAGTACATTTTTCATATCCTGTCCGGTCTCATAGGAAACATCCGTGAACAATCCGAACGCTGCTATATAGACAAATATATCCTCGTTAAAGGCTCCCACATCACAGGCAAAATTATTCCCGTTTACAATACTTTCCGCTGCGTGCACCATATTTTTCGGTAATCCCAGACTTCCCCCGAAATCGTTCGTGCTTCCTGCCGGAATATAACCGATGGGTGTGCGAAAGCCACTGCGGATCATACCGGTGACCACTTCATCCAAAGTACCGTCTCCACCGCTGCAGACTACGATATCGTAATCCCTGTCGCGCGTCATGGTCTTCTCCATGGCATCTTCTCTTTTCTGTGTGGGATAGATTGTGATCTCATAACCGCCTCTGGTAAATACATCCAGAATATCTGCCAGTTTGTTGCGGATCTGTGCCTTTCCGGCTTTCGGATTATAGATAAATAACATCTTCTTCATAAACACTATCCTCAAAATATGCAAAACGGGACTAACAGAATTCTCTATCAGCCCCGCTCCTCGTCATACTATGTTCTTAAGCCACCTGACCGCTTAAAAACTTCTCAATGTTGTCCACAGCGGTCTGCTCATCTGCACCCTCTGCAGCTACCGTAAGCTCTTCGCCTGCGCAAAGTCCCAGGCTCATCATGCCCATGATGCTCTTGGCATTGATCCGCTTATCGTCTACTTCAATGTAAATGTTGCTTTCGTACTTGCTGGCCTCCTGTACTAACAGTGCCACCGGTCTTGCGTCCAGACCGTCTTCCAGTCTGACCTTAATGCTCCTTTTTGTCATAATTTTCCTCCTCTTTTACGTCCTGATCCTATCTGCTAATTCACTGAGTTTGCGTAATCTGTGGTTCACACCGGACTTTCCCACGGGCGGGTCCAGGTATTCTCCCAGTTCCTTCAGCGGAGCATCCGGATTCTCCAGTCTGGCTTCCGCCATCTGGCTCAAAGGTTCCGGCAGATTCTCCAGTCCGTAGTGATCCCGGATATAAATAATATCCTCTATCTGTCTGGTCGCCGCATTTACGGTCTTCGTAATGTTGGCGGTCTCACAATTTACTCTTCGATTTACAGAATTGCGCATTTCCTTTACAATTCTTAAATTCTCCAGTTTCATTAAGGCAACGGGTGCCTCACATACATTCAGAAGGTCCACAATGCCGGAGCCTTCCTTCAGATAGACAACGTAATACTTCTTCCGAAGCACGATCTTGGCTTCTATATCAAATCCCTGTATCACACTCTGTAGTTGTCTCGCTTTGTCCTCATCAGTGCATACAAATTCCAGGTGATAACTCTTCTGCGGGTCGCTCATAGAACCAATGCAGAGAAAAGCTCCTCTTAAAAATGCTCTTTGACAGCAGGAATTTTTAATCAGCAGGGGACTTACAGGCTCCGACAGATCTCCGATCTTGTCAATCACACTGCGCATTTGTTCCTCGCTGATTTTAACATCAGTATCTATATTATATGTTTTTTTCAATAATGTAAAGCCTTTTCTGACAACCGCCTCGTTTTCCGTCTGGAAACCGATCATAAAATCTCCCTCTGCGGAGCGTCCGTATTGACCACTAAAGTGCATGATCGCTGCAAGCTCTGCGATCTGGCAATGTCTTGCCGGGCTGATTCTCTTCGCCAGTTCTTCCTTTACCTCACTCGAAAATGACATGTTAGATTCCTTCTCTGGGCACATCACGATGGTACAATTTGATACCGTAATGGCCTTCTGCCTTCATACGTTCATACAACTTGTTCGCAAGAGTAACACTTCGGTGTTTGCCACCGGTACAGCCGATGGCGATCACCAGCCGGTATTTTCCCTCTTTAACATAGTTCGGGATCAGGAACTGAATCATGTCCGTCAGCTTGTCCAGAAAAACTCCGGTCTCCGGAAAGCTGCACACATAATCCTGTACCTCTTTGTCATTACCGGTCTTTGGCTTCAATTCTTCTATATAGTAAGGATTCGGCAGGAATCTTACATCAAATACCAGATCTGCATCCGCGGGGATTCCGTGCTTGAATCCGAAGGACATAACCGTTACCATAAGACTATTGTATTCTTCATTCTGAACAAAAATACGATCCAACTCTTCTTTCAGTTCTCTGACCAATAGGTTGGAGGTATCAATAACATAATCTGAATTTTTGCGGATGGTCTCTAAGATCTTACGTTCCTTATGAATGCCGTCTTCCACTCTGCCATCTGCGGCAAGAGGGTGCACGCGTCTGGTCTCCTTATACCGTTTTATCAGAGCAGTATCATCGGAGTCCATAAACAAAATCTCGAATTTGTAGCCTTTTTCCTTTAATTGTTCCAAAATACGGGTGGCATCCGTAAAATTCTGGTCCGCACGGACATCCAGCCCTAACGCTACCTTACTGATCTCACTGCCGGGCATGGCAATCAGTTCCACGAACTTTTCCACCAGAGATACCGGCAGATTATCCACGCAGTAAAATCCGGCATCTTCCAAAAGCTTTAATGCCGTTCTTTTTCCGCCACCACTCATACCAGTTACTACTACAAATCTCATATGCACCTCTCACCTGTAATTTCATGTTGCATACGTAACTATTCGAAATCACATTCACAAAATCACCTCTTCGAGGCTCTGAATAGTTACAGCATTTTGATCTCCGGTTCCAGATCGACGTGAAAACGTTCCTTCACCCTTCTCTGCACTTCCCAGATCACATCTTTTACATCTTCTGCGGTAGCATTGCCGGTATTAATGATAAAACCACAATGCTTATCCGACACTTTGGCTCCTCCTACGGAATATCCACGAAGCCCAGCCTCCATGATCAGTTGTCCGGCAAAATGTCCCTCGGGACGTTTAAAAGTACTACCGGCGCTGGGATATTCCAGCGGCTGCTTCTCTCTGCGACGGATCGCCAGTTCTTCCATTTTAGCTGCTATCTCCTGCGGATCCCCTGGCTGTAACCGGAAAGTCACTTTCGTGACTACAAAGGGCTGATTTTGGATGACACTGGTACGATAACCGTACTCCATGGTACTGTTATCCAGCTCCATGATCTCTCCGTTACGATTGACTACCGTCACAGTAGTCACTACCTGGCTCATCTCTCCGCCATAGGCTCCGGCATTCATCACGGCTCCGCCGCCGACAGTGCCGGGGATTCCCGCTGCGAATTCCAGTCCGGTCAGACCATTCTCTTTTGCGGTCTTCGCTACCTGGCTCATCAGGGCTCCCGCCTCTGCCTCCAGGCATGTGTCCTTCACTTCGATCCTGCTCATATATTTTCCGATCACCAGAACGATACCCCGGTAGCCACCATCGTCTACTAACAGATTGCTCCCATTACCGATCACCGTATAAGGGACATCCACCAGGCGCAGATACTTCTGTATCCTGCAGAGCTGATCTTCATTTTCCAGATAGATCAGACAATCCGCCGGTCCGCCGATGCGGAAGGTAGTATGCAATTTCATGGGTTCCTGAAACAGAATCCTCTCTGCCGGTACGATTTCTTTTAATGCTTCTATCACTGTTGCACTTATCATGTATATCAGGCCGCTCTTTCTTTTTATTATAGTTATTCCAAACAGGCCTACTTTAATACCAGTGCTGCAGCGCCGTAGATTCCGGCATCATTTCCAAGCTTGGCCAGGGCGAATTTCGCCTGCTTGCAGGGACCGAAAGCACATCTCTTATAAGAAGGCTCTATGTATTTGAATAAAATATCTCCGGCCTTGGATACACCACCGCCAATGACAAAAATCTGGGGATCAACTACGCTGGCTACTGCTGCAAGTCCCTTGCCAAGATATTCACCGAACTGTTCTGCGATCTCAATTGCTACTTTGTCCCCTGCCTTAACTGCATCGAATACCGTCTTGGCAGAGATCTCACTGCCACGCAGAATGCTGGGTGCATCGTCTTTTGCCAGGCGTCTGTTCGCCAGGCGGGTAATTCCGGTAGCAGATGCATACTGCTCCAGACAGCCCTTGTTCTTGCAGCCGCAGACTTCTGTCTCATTATCTTCCATGTGAATATGTCCGATCTCACCACCTGCACCGTTGGTTCCGGTCAGGATTTTGCCGTCAATGATGATACCTCCGCCAACACCGGTTCCTAAAGTAACGGCTACCAGGTTGGAATAGCCTTTACCTCCGCCCTGCCACATTTCGCCCAGGGCTGCAACATTGGCATCGTTGCCCGCTTTCACGGTAACGTCCAGATCCAGTTCTTTTTTCAGTGTTTCAGCAAGGTCAAAAGATCCCCAGCCGATATTAACAGCACCATTGACCATGAAGCCATCAGCATTTACCGCACCTGGAGCGCCGATTCCCACGCCTACCAGATCTGCTGCGGTGATGTTCTTTTCCTGCATTTTATTTTTGATGGATGCTGCGATATCCGGCAGAACTTTCTCTCCACCGTTATCCTTGACCGTAGGGATCTCCCACTTGTCCAGCACCTGTCCTTCGTCATTGAACAGTCCTAATTTAACTGTGGTTCCTCCCACATCTACTCCAAATGCATACTTACTCATCATCTTCGTCCTCCTCACGTCTTTTTGCCAGGGAATTCTGTACACGGGTGTACAGTTCCTTTGCAGCATTGTAACCCATCTTCTTCTGACGATGGTTAACTGCTGCGGTCTCACAGATCACCGCCAGATTACGTCCGGGACGGATCGGAATGTTGTGGCACACTACCTTATTTCCCAGATATTCGGTGTAACTTTCTTCCAGTCCCAGTCTGTCGTACTCTTTATCTTTATCCCAGTCTTCCAGGCGGATGACCAGATCGATCGTCTGCGTATCTTTTACGGAGGATGCACCGAACAGAGCCTTGACATCCACGATACCAATACCTCGCAGTTCGATGAAATGCTTCGTGATATCCGGAGCTGAGCCTACCAGGGTATCATCGCTTACTTTACGGAGTTCTACCACATCATCGGTTACCAGACGATGTCCTCTCTTGATCAGTTCCAGAGCCGCCTCAGACTTACCGATGCCGCTCTCACCGGTGATCAGGACACCCTCGCCGTAGACATCCACCAGTACGCCGTGTACGGAGATGCAGGGAGCCAGCTTGACATTCAGCCAGCGGATGATCTCTGACATGAAATCGGAAGTGGATTTCTTGGTAGATAATACAGGAACTTCATGTCGGATCGCTGTCTCCAGGAAAATAGGATCCGGCTTCAGGTCACGGCTGAACACGATACAAGGGATATCATAAGTCATCAGCTTCTCATACGCCTCCCTGCGGGTCTCATCTGTCAGCCCCTCCATATAAGTATATTCCACAAATCCGATAATCTGCAGTCTGGTGGCATCGAAATGCTCAAAATATCCGGCTAACTGCAGTGCCGGACGGTTGATATCCGGCTGTGTGATCTTCACATGCTTCACATCGATCTCCGGTGTGAGATTTTCCAGTTTCATTTTTTCGATAACACGGGTCAAACTTACACTTGCCATACTAATTTCCATACCTTTCTGCGAAAAACCCACCCCTACATTTTTTCTCGAAGGTTCCCCGCCTCATTATCGTGTTGTAACTTTTGAAGTTACCATATTACTTATGATTGTACCACAGGCGGCCGCTTCTGTGAAGCGAAAAAGGCTACAATCTCCTGTGCTGTGCGCTCATTCATTTCGGGAATTTCCATCAGTTCTTCCACCGTTGCCTGCCGGATCTCCTCTAAAGACTTGAAGTGCCGCATCAGGGCTTTTCGTCTGGCGGGACCCACCCCGGGGATATCATCCAGTACAGATTTCACCTGGGTCTTACTGCGCAGGGATCTGTGATACTCAATGGCAAAGCGGTGAGCCTCGTCCTGGATTCTGGTGATCAGCTTGAACCCTTCCGAATGTGTGTCGATCGGAAGTTCGATATTATGATAATACAGACCTCTGGTACGGTGGTTGTCATCCTTGACCATACCGCAGACCGGAATGTCGATTCCCAGTTCTTCCAGTACGGACAGCGCAATATTCACCTGTCCGCGGCCGCCGTCCATGAGGATCAGATCCGGAAACTTGGTAAAGCTGCCATACTCCTGATCCATTTCCTGTTCTTCCAGTTCTCTGCTCTCTTCCATACCGTGGCGAAACCGTCTCGTCAGTACTTCCCGCATGCAGGCATAGTCATCCGGACCGGAGACGCTTTTGATCTTGAACTTACGGTAATCGCTGCGTTTCGGTTTTCCTTTTTCATAGACCACCATGGATCCTACATTTTCAAAACCGTTGATATTAGAGATATCATAGGCTTCCATCCGGGCAGTGCCGGTTAACGGCAGCTTTAACAGATCGGAGATCTCTTTCACCGCACCGATGGTTCGTCCTTCCTCGCGTTTTAACTTTTCCCTGTCCTGGGACAGTATCAGTTTTGCGTTCTGCGCTGCCAGCTCCACCAGTTTTTCCTTGCTGCCGATCTTAGGCACCTTCAGGTAGACACGACTGCCTTTTCGCTCCGACAGCCATTTCTCAATAAGTTCCGCATCCTCGATCTCATATTGCAGCATAAGCTCTCTGGGGATAAATGGGGTTCCAGCATAGAACTGCTTTACAAAATCCTGTAAAATTGCCGGCTTGTTGTTTTCCGGCACATGTGTCATATAATAATGTTCCCTGCCGATCAGCTTGCCGTCCCGGACAAAAAATACCTGTACCACCGCTTCCGTCTCATCCTGGTACAGCGCCAGGATATCTTTATCTTCTCCGACGCCCTCGGTGATTTTCTGCTTCTGGGATACCTGTCGTACACTGGAGAGCAGGTCACGGTATCTGGCGGCATCCTCAAATTCCATAGCCTCCGCTGCTTTGTTCATCTTCTCCTCCAGATCCTTCAGGATCGGACTGTAATTACCATTCAGGAATTCCAGTGCACCTGCCACCTGCTGCCTATATTCCTCTTTGCTCACATACCCCTGACAGGGTGCCAGGCACTGCTTAATATGATAGTTCAGGCAGGGGCGCTCGATTCCTATATCCCTGGGCAGCACCCGGTTGCAGGTACGCAGCTGGTACAGTTTGTTCAGCAGTTCAATGGTATCTTTCACCGCTGCAGCGCTGGTATAAGGACCGAAATAGCGGGATTTATCCTTTTTCATGGTCCTGGAAAACAGGATTCTGGGATAATCCTCCCCCACTGTCACCTTGATATAGGGATAGGTCTTGTCGTCTTTCAAAAGGGTGTTGTACTTCGGAGAATTTTCTTTGATCAGGTTATTCTCCAGCACCAGCGCTTCCAGTTCCGAATCCGTTACAATATATTCAAAACGGGCGATCAGCGACACCATCTGGTCAATAGCGGGGCCCCTGCCGATATTTTCACGAAAATATGACCTTACACGGTTGTGCAGGTTAATGGCTTTCCCGACATATAAGATGACATCCTTGTCATCCCGCATGATATAGACTCCCGGCTTCTTGGGGAGCTTTTTTAATTCTTCTTCGAAATTAAATCCCATGACTTCTCCTGTGGTCTATCACACTTTTATTATATTTCAACGATATCTTCAAGGCTGTACAGCTGTGTTTCATTCATCGCAGCACAGTCCAAAATTTTCTGATCAAATCCGCTTTCTGAAAACAGTGCATAGTAAAACTTGGATTTTTCCTTCAAAGGTGTCAGTTTTGCCAGCGTATCAAGGTATTCAGAGTACGAAAAAGGTACCCCCTTGAATTTACACTCGCCAACCAGATACTCCTTGGCATCTTTGCCAATGCACAATAGGTCGATTTCTGTTTCCGCAGTCCGCAATCCGTCAGACGCTTTTTCGTCGCGCACAGTCGTTTTTCCCATCCATCGTCCTATCTTGGAATAGCGGAAGGGTAACTCATTTTTCTTCTGCAGCATACGGACAAATTCCCGACAGACATCTTCAAAAGCAAAAGAAGCGAATTCATGAAGGGCTGGTTTTACAACATATTCGTAAACGCCATCCACATCGCCATCTTCCAGTTGTGAATAGTTTGCAAAGCCAAAGGCATACCAGAAGCGAAAGAAATTATCCGTCAGACGATAAGTACCCCGACCGGTGTTCGCCCGTTCTTTGATTTTCGAATCCACAGAGAATTCGCGTTCTACAATTCCCAATTCCATCAAATTTTTCAGATAGACACTGGTCTTAGCAGTGTCTTCCAGCAATGACTTCTGGCTGATGTCGTTAAGTTTTGTATTACCCAATGCAACGGCTTCAATAATGGAATTATAGATTGGGGTTTCCCGCAGTTCTTGATGAAGCAGGAACTCTACCTCGCTGTATAAGATACAACCTTTGGTCAGGATATTTCTTTTGATGTTTTCATCGACAGACAGTTTGGGATTCCACTGGCGTAAATAATGAGGAATGCCGCCAAGGACAGCATACGTAAGCACCTTATCACGATCAGAATACTCCGGGAAAAACTTTATGGCATCGTAGAAGCCCATCTCTTTCATCTTGTAAATACCGGTAGCTCTGCCGTAGAGAGGATTTTTCTCCGACAATAGTTCCTTTTCGATAAAACTCATTGCGCTGCCACAGAGAATGATCATTACATTGCTGTCACGCAGTTCTGCATCCCAAAGATTTTGTAATATAGATGGAATGCTTTTGTTTCCACGGCACATATAAGGGAACTCGTCTATTACTAACAGTTTTTTCTGATTGCCATAAGGCAGGTCAAGCACTGCACGGAACGCTTTTTCCCAATCTGCGAACTCAGAAATATAATTCTTAGCCGGAATGTTCTCTTTGAACATTCGACTGGAAAAATTGCGAAGCTGCACAAGGTCGGTAGTCTGTGTACACGAGAAAAAGACATGCGGCTTATCCTTACAGAACTCACGCAATGTTTCCGTTTTTCCCACGCGCCGCCTGCCATACAACACAATAAGCTGGCCTCGCTCCTCTGTATATTTATCCTGTAAGAATTTTAATTCAGCCTCTCTGCCGATGAACATTGATGCGCCTCCCATATATTGCTAAATCTTGATTTAGTAAATCTTGATTTAGTAATATTATATTCAAAAATAATAGAAAAATCAATAGTTTCTCAAGCAGGAGCTGAAAGACTTATTTTACAAATATAAAAAAATGGTGTCCGCCAGCAACTGCAGACACCGCTTTTTCTTTATAAAAACGGCACCATATACACCGGAATATAATGAATTCCGTTTTCTGCCGCCTCTTGTATAACGCAAATCCCCGTTCGTTTTTACTTATTTTCTACGCGAATCCCCGTTAAAAGTCTTAATGATATTCTTTCCACTATAGCGCATAACATACCAAATATATAAATCTTCTGAGCAATTTCTACATATTCTTCGATCTCAAGGTCAAAAAAACAGCACACCCTTTTACGAGTGTACTGTTTTTTCTGTTCCTTATGAGTTCTAGCATCTAGCACATCTTAAATCCCTTAGCCTTCAGGCAGAGCTCCACTTCCTCAGGATCTGCGGTATGCAGGATCATGACGGGGGTGGAAGAATCACGGTTGAAAGACAGGTAGGTATAGTCCACATTGACATTGCTGTCTAAGAGAGCTGTCAGCAGGGTATTCAGTGCACCGGGCTTATCCTCGATCTCTACAGCCAGGACATCCACGAAACGGCAGAGGTAGCCCTTCTCTGTGAGGACCTCTTTTGCCTTATCGGGATCGGAGACAACCATGCGGTTGATTCCGTACTCCGCACCGTCGTTGGTAACAGAACCCCAGATATTGATGCCTGCTTCATACAGCGCATTGGTCATGGTCTGCAGGGCTCCTTTTTTATTCTCAGCATAAATAGATAACTGTTTTAACATTTTGATATTACCTCCTCATTACAATCTGACTGTTATGCAGTCTGTCCGGGAATCTCCCGACACTTTATTATGATAAAGCAATCTCACGAAATAATCAACCCAGAGTTATACTTTCCTAATTTTATCTTATCGCTTACATCCCAAAAATGACTTTAATCTAAACTCGAGTTTAAATTAAAGTCATTTTTCCATAATTTTTCTTATTTGTGCCTCTCCAAAAGGCTTTATGTTTACAACATCACTATTTTCCGTTATGACAGTGTTCCGTGGGAGAACAGTCCAACCGGTCCCTGGGGAGGATCCATAGGATCCTTGGGATCCTTGGAATCTTTGGAATCCTTCGATTCTGCAGAAGTCGTGGTCTTGTTTTCAGGCTTTTCCACAGTTGTCTGCTCTTTTGCTTCCTGCAGACTGTCCTCAAAAGCAAGCGGCTGAAATGTAGGATCCGTGGAGGTCATGACCTGCTCACCGATCGTCACATCAATCGCTTTTCCCTTTGTAGCCTCCTCTGCTTTCGCTGCATCTGTTCCGGTGCTCTCTGTCTCAGCCTTTTTTATCTCGGCATTTTGACCGACAGTGCCTTCCGCTGCGTCCTTCTTCTCTTCCTCAGGCTCAGGCAATCCTTTTTCCTTGCGGAAGATCTCCATGAATTCCTTACCGGTAATGGTCTCGCGCTCGATCAGGAACGCTGCCAGCTTATCCATCAGGTCTCTGTTCTCACGAAGCATCTGCAATGCCTGATCATAACTTTCCTTAATCATGGCAACGACTTCTTCATCAATGGCCGCTGCAGTCTCGTCGCTACAATTTAATGCGGTTCTTCCCTCCAGATACTGGCTCTCTACGGTAGCCAGACCCACGAGGCCGAAACGCTTGCTCATACCGTATCGTGTGATCATGTTACGGGCAATAGCGGTAGCTTTCTCAATATCGTTGGCTGCGCCCGTGGTCACGGTATCAAATACCACTTCCTCAGCGGCACGTCCGCCCACCAGTCCTACCAGCATATCCCGAAGTTCTGCCTCGGTGTTGAGGTATTTTTCCTCCTCCGGTACCTGCATGACATATCCCAGCGCACCCATGGTACGGGGTACAATAGTGATCTTCTGCACCGGCTCGGAATTTTTCTGCAGGGCACTGATCAGTGCATGACCGACCTCATGATAGGATACGATACGACGCTCCTCCTTGCTCATGATGCGGTCCTTTTTCTCCTTACCTACCAATACCTGTTCTACTGCTGCAAACAGATCCTTCTGGCTGACGAATTCTCTGCCTTCCTTGACGGCATTGATGGCAGCCTCGTTGATCATATTGGCGAGATCGGAACCTACCGCACCGCTGGTCGCCAATGCAATAGCATCCAGATCTACGGTCTCATCCATCTTCACGTCCTTGGAATGTACCTTCAGGATCTCCACACGTCCCTTGAGATCCGGCTTGTCTACGATGATACGACGGTCAAAACGTCCGGGACGTAACAGCGCCTTGTCCAAGATCTCCGGGCGGTTAGTCGCGCCCAGGATCAGAATTCCCTTGGAACTGTCGAAGCCATCCATCTCAGACAGCAGCTGGTTCAGCGTCTGTTCTCTCTCTTCATTGCCTCCGCCGTACTTGGAATCACGGCTTCGTCCGATGGCATCGATCTCATCGATAAATACGATACAGGGCGCATTCTTGGTTGCTTCCTTAAACAGGTCGCGGACACGGCTGGCGCCCACACCTACATACAATTCAATAAAGTCAGAACCCGTTAGGGAGAAGAACGGCACATGCGCCTCACCTGCCACAGCTTTTGCAAGCAACGTCTTACCGGTTCCGGGAGGTCCCACTAACAGGGCGCCCTTGGGAAGCTTCGCACCGATCTTGGAATATTTCTGGGGATTGTGCAGGAAATCCACGACCTCCACCAGAGATTCCTTCGCTTCGTCCTCACCGGCTACATCCTTGAAAGTAACACCTGTCTCCTTCTGTACATATACTTTGGCATTGCTCTTGCCGACCCCCATGGGGCCGCCGCTGCCGCCCATTCTGCGGAACAGGAAGCCTGCCAGTACCCAGAGAAGTACTAACGGAAGTACAAATGTGATCAGGAACTGCACCACCGTATCCAGTACATCGCTGCTGATCCGGGTTCCCTGCACATCATGTTCCTGCAGTCTCGCTGTCAGAGTATCCAGATCCTCCATCAGCATTGTGTAATACACGGTCTGGGAAGACTGCATTGCCTTCTGCGTGATTCCATAGAAATTAATATAGCTGTCCGGCTCCGGTGTCGGTGTTGCCTCCTGCTTCAGCCGCACCGTGATCACGCCGTTTTCCTTATTGACATTTACCGCTTCCACCTTGTCCGCTTCCAGATCCTTCAGGAATTCGGTATAGGGCACCTCCGTGCTCTTATCTGTGCCGAATACAGCGTTGTACAGCATCAGCACAAAAATAATGGTAACGAGCGCCGACAGGATCATCATCAGCGTGCTGGGTCTCTTCGGAGGACGGTTCCCGCCTCCGTTACCGTTATTGTCATTGCCTCCGTTGCCGTTATTGCCGCTGCCGGGTGCTCCGTTGCCGGAACCGTACCCGTTATTATATAGCCTGAATATATTTTTCATGTTATCTCCATTTTCCGTGTTATTCTATTGTCCCCGTTTTTATTCCTGTCTATCGAGGCAATAAACCCTCTGCAACTATTCAGAACCCACATTCGTCATATAAATCATGTCAAATGTTCTTACGAATGCAAGCATTCAACGTACATATTGACCTGATTTGCATGGCTCTGAATAGTTACAATCTATTCTATTATAGAGATAACCTGCGGATAAATCAATAGCACAAATGTGAAAAAACCATGAAAAGCAGGCTATTCACACTATTTATCCATGAATCCGAAATACCGTCACTTCTCCAAAACATGACTCGTTTGACACATACTGTGGAATTCTTTCCGAAAGCATATCTTTGTGGTCTGTATGCAGGTGTCCGCAGATGAGAGCCTTCACATTTCCCGCTTGAATTATTATCTCTTTTATATCCGCACTTCTGTCGGTATCTGCCTCTTTTCGGGTTCCCTGCTCCGGCAGATTTCTTCCCAGGGTCAGCACTTTCCCCCATCTATGCAGGCTCGCCTGTGCCAGAGTCCCACAGTCAAACGGGATATGCTGCAAAATAATCACGTTGTCATTCTGCCTCTCCGCCAGTACTTTCCGCAATTTCACTGCCATTCCGGGCCAGTACATATCCATGGAATTGTCGATGCCGATCCAGGTGATCTCTCCGATCTTTTTCACCTGAAAAGTCTCCTCGCCCCGGCAAAAAGGCTGCAAAAGCGGCCAGTTCCTGCGGATTGCGGCATCCGTATGGTAATCGTCCGCAAACGCCCAGTCATGATTTCCCGGAATATACAGGTAAGGCACCTGCAGCGCCTTCAGCTGCATTTTCAGCAAAGTCATATTTTCCGGGGCCGGATTGTCAATAATGTCTCCTGTGAGAAGTACTCCCGAGAGCCGCTCCTCATTGGCATATTCCACATACTCCTTCAGCCTTTCTGCAGCGCTGATACCATCCATTGTCAGGCTTTCGCGCCCGGCATGGGTATCCGTGATATGCAGAAAATAATATTCTTCCTGTAAGCCTTCTATCATAAGCTCTTTTTTGTTGATCTTCACAAGTACACTTCCTTTTGCTGATTACTCTTCCGATTACATTTCCGACATTGACAAACGGCTTCCTGACAAGTCCAGGACCTCCACCGCACAGTTTTCCAGCGGCTGTGACCAAAAATCCGCCAATGCGGTCTGTTTCAATGGATTCAGTATACTCCGGTTCCACGCTCCATGTCCAACGATCAGTACATTTTGACACTGATTTTCCAGTGGAAATATGACCTCATCCATGAACTCTTCGCTTCTCTCATAGAGTCGGAAAAAACTTTCTGCTCCCTCCGGTGGAAAATAGCGGTCAGGTCCGGCGAAAAAATTATGCAATGGATGTGCCTCGTTCATAACTCTGGATATTTTCTCCCCCTCCCATGGTCCGAAGCCGATCTCCATAACTCTCGCATCCTTCTGTAATAGATCTTTTTGCTGCCCGAGAATGATCTCTGCCGTAGCTGCTGCCCTGCAAAGCGTGGAGCTGAATGCAGCATCAAAATTAATTTCCCGCAGTTTATCGGCGACGATCTTTGCCTGTTTTCTCCCAGTATCATTTAATGGATTATCTGCCTGTCCCTGCATGCGTTCCTGCAGATTCCAGTCCGTCTCTCCATGACGTACCAAATATATCTTCATACCCGTTTCCTTTCACGCCTTTAAAAATTCCACCATAGGCTCTCCTTCAGTATCCAGCAGCGTCACGCCCAACAGGCTGGCATAGGTAGGCGCCTCATCTACCACTTTCCCTCTCTCCAGTACGATGCCTTCCCGGATATCCGGTCCCTGTGCTGCAAATACCGGCTGTGCTCCCCGGTCCGGCAGATATCCGTGGGTTGCGTGTCCAAACCGGTAATCTCTGTCATCAAATTCCACTACCAGTGGTCTTACAGCTTTATCCGCAAAAGAGGTATATCCGTCACTCTCTACCACAAAAGAAAAGTCTCCCTTTAAGCGTTCCTCTTTCTCCGCTTCTTCCGCGGTAAATACTCTGCCAATCCCGTAAATGCCTTCCTTGCAATAAGCCATCAGCTCCCGGTACACCCTCTCCTGCAGCGTTTTATCCCCGGGATCCCGCAGATAGATCAGTGACGACATGGCATTGGAAAAGCTGAAAGCATCCCAGGAGATAATCTTCCCATCTGTGTCTATCTGTAACAGCCCCTGATCCGCAAGCAAAACATTCAGATTGATGACTCTGCGGATGTTCTGCTGTCCGTGATCACTTACCAGAATCAGATTCGTATCTTCCAGGACTCCGGCGATCCTGCAGGCGTCCATCAATTCTCCGATATAGCGGTCCAGATAATCCAACGCCCGGTCAATATGCGGACCGAACACACCGTTTGCATGGCGGAAAGAATCAAACATACCGATATGTACGAACATAACCTCCGGGGCATGCTCCCTGATCACCTGACTCGCCACATGAATGACAAAATCATCCTCTTCGGGCCATTTCATGAAGTTTTTCCTACCGCCCTGCTCATACCCTTCCGGAAGATATTTTGCATTCGCTTCGATAATATCAAGCATTTCCGGGCTGGATCCCGCATCCGCAAAACTGCTGCGCAGAGTATCTCCTTCCTTCGGCATCCAATATTCTGCCATCAGCCAGTCCACATCCGGATGGTTGGCAGTAGCCGGCCAGGATACGGAACCCGTTGTATATCCCGCTCTTTTCGCCGCATGGAATATATCATCCACCTTATAGCCACCACACCAACGCCAATTCTGTTCTTTATCTGCTGTCGTGAAGGCGAAATTGCTGGTAACTCCATGGGTTCCCGCGTAACATCCCGTAAGCATGGAAACATGTGCCGGATACGTGACGGAAGGATAGATGGTCCGCATTCCTTCTGTTACACGGCATCCTTTCGCCAGATATTTTTTGCCATTCGGAAGCTGCAGCAGCTTTTCCAGATCCTCACACACAAAAGCATCCACGGAAAATACTAATCTCCATTCCGCCGCCTTCAGCCGGCGGCACAAATAGTAATGAAAGTG
>ENA-OZLM01000103-OZLM01000103.1-human-gut-metagenome-genome-assembly--contig:-NODE-103-length-19972-cov-6.608375_pt1 | contig 19972 bp, 10 predicted proteins | sample MGYA00244839_ERZ653790 | MGnify/ENA primary metagenome ERZ653790 (study PRJEB26926, sample SAMN06164796) | human gut metagenome | biome: ENVO:00009003; feature: ENVO:2100002; material: ENVO:00002003...
TGTCAATTCCAACAAATCGTTGGTAGTCTGCGAACGTGATTCAGACAAACTAGCCATCGTATTCCGTTTGGCCGCTCCAATCTCGTAGGTAGGTTTGAAAAGACGAGATTTGCCAAAGTACATATTGCGGCTAGCATTGAATTTCACGATAAGCCCTTTAATCGGCTCGTACTGCAAATAACCGGAAGCTGCGATATAATCGTTAGAGCTTGTATTATCAATCAATTTATTGAAAGCAACCTGATTACCGGCGTCAGACATGCCCATACCAGAGATGGCACCACCATAACCACCATCGTTGTTCTCATCATAAAGGAACGCTAACGGCTCCATATTCGTCACCTGATAAATGGAAGAGAAACCCGAATTGGATTCCAAATCGGCCGACCAACGGCTATAGCTTACAGATTCACCCATTTTAAACTTACCACGGGTAACATCAGAGTTTAAACGGAAACCGAACTTTTCATCTCCGGTAGCAATAGTCACACCGTCCGTCTTACTATAGAAAGCAGAAAGAGACACATTGGAATTAGCACTACCTGCCGTATAACCAATGTTATATTTTTGTGTAAAACCACGTTGGTAATACTCTTTCTGCCAATCAGTATCAGCAAACTGGCTCGGGTCTCTCTCGTACTCGCTGATATATTTAGGCCAGCGGCTCTCGTCCGTACCTGCATTTATTAATGCCATCTTACGTACTTTAATAAACTCAGCTGAATTACAAACTTCCAGACGCTTCGGCATGGCACTCAACCCCCAATAACCGGAAAAAGTAATCTTCGGAGCTGAATTCATCGTACCACGATGTGTTTCAATCAAAATAACACCAGCTGCCGAACGTGAACCATAGATAGCGGCAGTAGCAGCATCTTTCAATACGGAAATCGATTTAATATCTTCAGGATTAAGATAAGACATATTACCCGGAACACCATCGATAATCACTAGTGGACCGTTACTTTCACTGTTCTCGCCATCATCATCTTTCCAAGAAGTCACACCGCGTACCTGCAAAGTGGCAGAAGAACCGGCAGCACCACTGCCAAAGTTTACCGACAAACCTGGAGCCATACCTTGCAATGCCATCTCTGCATTTGCAGTAGGAATCTTAGACAGTTTATCACCCGATACTGATGTTACCGAACCTGAAACATCAGACTTTTTCTGTGTACCATAACCAATTACAACCACCTCATCCAATGTCTTGGTATCTTCTATTAATACAATTTTTATAGTAGACTGATTACCTATTTTCACGGTCTTTGTGGTATAACCTACATAAGAAACAATCAATTCAGTTCCCTTACCGATAGATAAAGTAAAACGACCATCCAAATCAGTAATCGTACCGTTTGTAGTACCTTTTTCCAATACACTGGCACCAATGATAGGTTCACCCTGCTCATCGGCTACAATACCGTTTATAGATTTCTGTTGTTTCACAGCTTCTACTTCGGGAGTTGCTTGCTTATATAATACAATATGGCGATTTTCTATTTTATAATCGATACCTGATTTTGAAAATAACCGATCTAAAATCTGGTTAATCGTTTTATTTTCTACTTTAATGGATACTTTTCTATTGACATTGACTTGATTCAGATTATAGGTAAAATAGAAATTTCCTTTTTTCTCAATAGCATTAATCACGTCATGCACCGTAGTATTTTCCATGTCCAAAGACATCTTCACATTCTGTGAATAAGCGATGCCTGCCCAACACGGGACAGTTCCCAATAATAGAAAAAGAACAAAGAATTTCATAATTAACAATGTTTTTCGTAGCCATAGTGATTTTTGCTCACCCAATGGTGTGCATTTCATAATATTATCCATACATTTGTAATTGATTAGTTTGTAATAAATTATAAGGTTACTCATTAATCCGGGTCGAAAGATGGTGGTGCGTCTTCGACCCTTCATTTTTTTGCAAGGGTTTTACTTCATAGGCATCCGTTGTTTTTCAAAGTTTCACATACTGTTATTTTTTATATAGGTATACCGTTTTCTTTTCAATTCTATAATCCACCCGTCTGGTTTCTTTCAGCAATTCCATCGCCTGGGCTATGGTCAAGTCTTTCCTAAAATGGCAAGTGAAATATTCTTCAACCAGCGAACTATCCATAATCCTGATTTTCACATCATACCGACGTTCTATAACCTTTGCCATTTCTTTCAAGGTCTTGTTGTCGAATCTCAGGTCACCAGTAGTCCAACTATCCACATTTGCCTGCGCCGAATTCCTTATTAACACCAAGCCATCACTAACGGTGTAATATACCTGGTCATTGGGCGACATTCTTTCCTTACTTCTGTCATCTAAGGTTGATACTTCTACCGAACCTTCTTTCAAAGTAATCCAACTCGGTTCATCCAAGTAGGCTTTTGCATTAAATTTTGTACCCAACACCCTGATATTCAACATCGGCAATTTCACCGTAAACGGACATTTGGGATTATGTGCCACCTCAAAATAGCCCTCTCCTTCCAATGTGACCGTTCTATATTTTTCCGAAAACTTAGCCGGATAAGAAAAACGGCTCTCAGCGTTCAGCCAAACTGTTGTCCCATCACTCAGCAATAAAGAAACCCGTTGGCCTTTCGGAACCACTACCGTATTGTATGCTTCCGGTTCCTCTTTCGTGATATAGAACAAGTTTGTCGCAAAAAGACAAACAGCAACCAACACAGCCGCATACTTCCACCATTCCCTGACGGTAAATCTCTGTATCGGTTTCTCTCTTTTCTCTATCTGTCCACTCAAGCCAAGTTGTCTGCTCAGTTGCCGATAAGCTTCATCCATACGTCCTTTATCCGAAAAACGCATTTCAGTTTTCAGACCCCAGATTTGCTCCAGCTCAAATAAACGCTGACGGTTATCTTTCTCTTTCAACCACTCTAAAATCTCTTTTTCTTCGGTTGCAGTACAATGCTTATTAATATATCGAATTAAAATATCGTCCTTCATTTACTTTCTTTATTGTCTTTCATTATTAAGACAATTAACCAAGAAAGAACTACGGGGTTAAAAAGAAGAAAAAATGCTTTTTTTTGCATTTTATTTTTTACAGACTCCAGAAAAAGCCTGCATGAAAGTATTAACGAAGCAAAAACAACAGGCAGAACAATACCTCCTTCAAATCCTCTCTCAAGAATTTTGTGGCTTTCTGTACATGTTCTTCCACCGTACGGGATGAAATATGCATAGCCTCCGCTATCTCTTTATAAGTCATCTCTTTAAAATAAGACAATTCGAAAGCCTGACGACATTTAGGAGGTAATTTAGAGATGGAAGCTTTCAACAATTTCCGGATATCACGCTCAACCACCTCATTCCACAATTCGTTGGCGTCCGATCCTGCCAGCTGAAAGGCCATGCGTTCTTCCGCCAAACGCACCTCCTCCTCATGCCCCAGCACAACAGCTTGGTGCTTCAGATAATTCAGGCAATTATTCTGTGTACATTTATAGAGGAAAGAATGAATGGCATTAGGTGTCAAGGTAGACTTCTGTTCCCAATACATGACAAAAACACTTTGTACAATATCTTCAGCAATATGTTCAGGCACAAAACGGCAAGCTACAGACATCAGACGAGGATAGAAAAGATTAAAAAGGAGACGAAACTCCGTCTCGTCTCCTTTTTGTACTTTATTTATATCTATAGAAATTGTTTGCATCTCCACATCCAATCCAAAGTTAACAGATACAAAGCTAATTTATTTTTCCAACTCCTGCAAACTTTCCATTTTCTTTGTTTCCAGGAACTCATAGATACCACAGAGATGTTCTTTTACCTTTTTATTCCCAAATTCATACACTTTCGTCACTAATCCATCCAAAAAGTCACGGTCATGAGACACAACAATCAATGTGCCGTCAAAGTCCACCAAAGCTTGTTTCAGGATATCTTTGGTTTTCATATCCAAGTGATTAGTAGGCTCATCTAAAATCAACAGATTCACCGGTTCTAACAATAGTTTGATCATGGCAAGACGAGTACGTTCTCCACCACTGAGCACTTTCACCTTCTTCATGGAAGCTTCGGGGCCGCCAAACATAAATGCACCCAGCAAGTCTCGTATTTTATTACGGATCTCCCCTTTCGCCACATCATCTATCGTTTGAAAAACCGTGAGGTTCTCGTCCAATAAAGAGGCTTGATTCTGAGCAAAATAACCAATCTGCACATTGTGTCCCAGCGTCAAAGTCCCTTCATGCTCTATCTCACGCATGATACACTTTACCAAAGTAGACTTACCTTCACCATTCTTGCCCACAAAAGCCACTTTATCCCCTCTCTCGATGGTCAATGAGGCATCCTTGAAAACTACATGGTCACCATAGGTCTTTCCCACCCTGTCCATAATGACCGGGTAATTTCCACTTCGTGGAGAAGGCGGGAATTTCAACCGCAATGCTGAGGTATCTTCTTCGTCCACTTCAACCAATTCTAATTTCTCAAGCATCTTCACACGGCTCTGCACTTGCAAAGTTTTGCTATAAGTTCCTTTGAACCGTTCTATGAAATCCTTGGTTTCCTGTATCATCTTCTGCTGCTCCTCATATTGCTTCATCTGTTGCTCGCGACGTTCTTTACGCAATATCAGATATTGGGAATAATTCACTTTATAATCATAGATACGTCCCATCGTTACTTCAATGGTACGGGTCGTGATATTATCTACAAATTTACGGTCGTGGCTGATGACAATTACCGCTTTGGCACTATTGACCAAGAAATCCTCCAACCACTGGATGGATTCAATATCAAGATGGTTGGTGGGCTCATCCAACAATAATACATCCGGATTCTGGAGCAATAATTTAGCTAACTCAATACGCATACGCCAGCCACCGCTGAAATCACTGGTAGGGCGATTGAAGTCCTCACGCATAAAACCAAGTCCCAGCAAAGCCTTTTCCACATCTTCTTCAAAATGAGTAAGATCAATGGAATAAAACTTCTCACTCATGGTAGAAACCTTCTCGATTAACTCCATATATGAATCACTTTCATAATCGGTACGTGTTTCAAGTTCCTTATTTATGGCTTCTATTTCTGCCTCCATAGCATGAAGATGCGCGAATGCCTGAGAAGCTTCCTCGAATACAGTACGCCCATCCTCTGTCATCAGATGCTGGGGAAGATAAGCTATCACACAATCCTTAGGAGCCGACACCTTTCCACGACTAGGTTGCCGTACACCAGCCAAAATCTTTAATAAGGTAGACTTACCCGCACCATTTTTCCCCATCAAGGCAATACGGTCTTTCTCATTTATCTGAAAAGATATGTCACTAAACAAGGTGGTACCGCCAAACTCAACGGTCAATCCATCTACTGAAATCATATTTATTCTTTTAATCAGCAAGAGGGTGCGTCAAAAAAATGATTCAAGCTACCATTTTTTTGACACCCCCTCCTACAAGTTTTATACTTTATTGTTTTTATACTTTTTACCAATATCAGCTTGCCAATATTAATATCAATAATTGGGCAGTCAGAATACGAAGGAACATGGATACCGGATACACAGTAGAATAACCTACCGCCGGAGCATTATTACCTGCTGTCTGATTAGAATACGCCAATGCGGGGGGATCTGTGTTACTACCTGCAATAAGCCCCATCAACATGAAATAATTCATCTTGTAATGCCAGCGTGCAACCGCTCCCATTATTAATAAAGGTATAACTGTAATAAGGAAACCACAACCCACATACAACAAACCATCTCCATCGACAACCGTATTCACAAAATTCGCACCAGCCTTTATCCCCACACTGGCAAGGAACAAAGCAATACCAATTTCACGCAACATCAAATTGGCACTCATAGTGGTATAAGTCACCAATTTCAATTTATATCCGAAACGACCTATCAAAATAGATACAATCAACGGACCACCGGCCAAACCCAATTTTACCGGAGTAGGAATACCTGGAAACGCAATAGGCAGACTACCAAAGAAAATACCCAGGAAAATACCCACAAAAATAGTCACGATATTAGGATGATCCAAACGTTTCAATGAGTTACCCATCAAATTGGCAACACGTTCCACCGCATCCTGAGGACCTACCACCATTACACGGTCACCTACCTGCAAGGTCAAGTTACGTGAAGCGAAAATATCCATACCTGAACGGTTGACACGGGTCACATTCACACCATACATACTACTGAAATGAAACTCACCCAATTGCTTACCATTCATTTTAGGTTGTGTAATCAAAATACGGCGGGATACCATCGGAGTATCCTGCTTTTCCCAATCCACTTCAATTTTAGGACCGATAAAAGCAATAATGGCTTCCGCATCGTCCTCTGCACAAACCACAAACAACTGATCACCAAGATGGAAGACAGTATCACGATTAGGAATACTGACATGACCGTTCTGCAATATACGTGAACAAACAAAGTCACGCCCCATGAAGTCTCTGACCTGAAGCAACGTTTTTCCTGCCAATGCCTCATTATGAACTTCCAGGTGCATCATACGAGGAGTCAGATGAGGATTTGCAGCTTCTTCTTTAGCGATATCCTCTTCCTCCTTTTTCAAATTAATCCGGCAAATGTAGCGGATAGCAATAATGGAACCAATGATACCCAGCACTCCCAACGGATAAGCGCACGCATATCCCATCGCTATCTGCGGACCATTGTAATTCAACTGGCTCAACGCTTCGTTGGCAGCACCCAGTCCCGGCGTGTTCGTTACGGCACCACAAAGAATACCCACCATCATAGGCAGCTCTATCCGACCGTTCAAGCCATAATACAAAGCCACAGCCACAACAATGTTCAATGCGACAATCCCCATTGCCACTAGATTCATGGCAATCCCTCCTTTCTTAAAGGAAGAGAAAAAAGAAGGACCTACCTGAAGTCCGATACAGAACACGAACAATATTAGTCCGAAATCCTGTAAAAATGTAAGTATCTGTGTATTCCCCGTTAAGCCGAAATGTCCGCAGACAATACCGGTAAACAAAACAAAAGTAACACCTAACGATACCCCGAAAAATTTAATTTTTCCCAGCAACACTCCTACTGCAATCACAAAGGAATAAAGCAGCACGATATGCGCTATTGAGTTTTCATCAAATAATAGATTTTGTAACCAGTCCATGATATAATACTATGTTTTTATAAAATTGCCGCAAAATTAATGAATTCCCCTCACTCAGCCCAACAATTTGAAAACTATTATTTCATGATTCCTATTTATTTTGCAATATCCACTTTGCAATAAGAACATCTTTTGTTTTCGTCACTTAACAAAATGACAGAAACCTCTCTTTCTCCTTTATGAAAATAGCTAAAAAAAGGATTCTATTTAAAAGGTTTTAGTATATTTGCCCATACTATTGAAAAAGTATGTGATATAATTCTTAAATATTAATACCGAATAAACTATGGCAGATAGTAAAGAGAAACTCTTTTCGGACTTCCCAGCCGTTTCTACGGAACAGTGGATGGAAAAGATTACAGCAGACTTGAAAGGCGCTGATTTTGAAAAGAAATTGGTTTGGAGAACCAACGAAGGTTTTAAAGTAAAACCATTTTATCGCCAGGAAGATCTGGAAGGTTTGAAAACAACTGAAGGACTACCCGGAGAATTCCCCTATGTAAGAGGCACGAAGAAAAACGACAATACTTGGTTCGTGCGTCAAGAAATCAAAGTAGAGTGTCCTAAAGAAGCCAATGCTAAAGCACTGGATATTTTGAACAAAGGTGTTGACTCATTGGGATTCTACGTAAAGAAGAAAGACCTCAGTCCTGAATATATCGAAACATTATTGAATGATATCTGTGCGGAATGCATTGAGTTAAACTTCTCCACTTGCCAAGGACATACGGTGGAATTAGCCAAATTATTGGTTGCTTACTTCCAAAAGAAAGGATACGACCTGACCAAGTTGCAAGGCTCCGTCAACTATGACCCTATGGGTAAAATGATGGTAAAAGGCAAAGACCTTAGCAATTTCATCACTACCGCCAAAGAATTGGTAGAAGTACTGGCTCCGCTACCTAAATTCCGTTGTATCTGTGTCAATGCGATAGAACTGAACAATGCCGGATCTTATATTTCACAAGAACTGGGCTATGCATTGGCTTGGGGTAACGAATATCTGAGCAAGCTGGTAGAAGCAGGAGTTCCTGCCGCACTGGCTGCCAAGAAAATAAAATTCAATTTCGGCATCAGTTCCAACTATTTTCTAGAAATTGCCAAGTTCCGCGCAGCACGTATGTTATGGGCGGACATCGTAAAAGAATATCATCCTCAATGCAACTGCCAACCCGAATGTCCGAACAAAGCGGAAGACGGCACTTGTTTCTGTGCCTGCAAAATGGTGGCACATGCTGAAACATCCACTTTCAACCTGACTTTGTTTGATGCACATGTAAACCTGCTCCGCACTCAAACCGAAGCGATGAGTGCCGCCTTGGCAGGAGTCAACTCCATCACCGTAACCCCGTTTGACAAGACTTACGAAACTCCGGACGACTTCTCTGAACGTATCGCCCGTAACCAACAGTTATTGCTAAAAGAAGAATGTCATTTCAACAAAGTAGTTGACCCCGCCGCGGGTTCTTACTTTATTGAAAATTTAACAATTTCTATTGCCACACAGGCATGGGAATTATTCTTGAAAGTAGAAGACGAAGGAGGAATGCTGGAAGCAGTAAAAGCAGGAAAAGTACAGGAAGCGATCAACGCAAGCAACAAGGTCCGCCACGACTCCGTTTCAAAACGCAAAGAAATTCTACTGGGTACCAACCAATATCCTAACTTCAATGAAAAAGCAGGCGAAAAGGCTCCTGTAGAAGCCAAATGTTGTTGTGGAGGTAATCATGACAGCTGTGAAAAGCCGTTTGCCACATTAAACTTCGACCGTGCTGCCAGCCAGTTTGAAGCACTTCGTTTGCAGACAGAGAAATCCGGCAAACGTCCGAAAGCATTTATGCTGACTATCGGTAATCTGGCCATGCGTCAAGCACGTGCCCAATTCTCATGCAACTTCCTGGCTTGTGCCGGTTACGAAGTAATCGACAATTTGGGCTTCCCCACAGTAGAGGCCGGTGTCGAAGCAGCTATGAAAGCCGGTGCAGACATCGTAGTTATCTGTTCCAGCGATGATGAATATGCAGAATATGCTATTCCTGCATTCAAGGCATTGGACGGACGAGCTATTTTCATTGTTGCAGGTGCTCCTGCTTGTATGGAAGAGCTGAAAGCCGCAGGCATCGAAAACTTTATCCATGTACGTGTTAACGTATTGGACACATTGAAAGAATACAACGCTAAGTTAGGAATTAAGTAAGGAAGAACAATGAAACCGAATTTTAAAAATATAGATATATATGCCGGATTCCAACCTCAGAATGGTATGGAGTGGCAAAAAGAAAACGGCATCACCGCCGACTGGAAAACGCCGGAACACATTAATGTGAAGCCTGTTTACACTAAAGAAGATTTGGAAGGCATGGAGCACTTGAACTATGTAGCAGGTATTCCTCCTTATCTTCGCGGCCCGTACTCCATGATGTACACTTTCCGTCCTTGGACTATCCGCCAATACGCAGGTTTCTCCACTGCCGAAGAAAGTAATGCATTCTATCGCCGTAATTTGGCATCAGGCCAGAAAGGCTTGTCTGTCGCATTCGACCTTCCGACACACCGCGGCTATGACCCCGACCATGAACGTGTAGTAGGTGACGTAGGTAAGGCAGGTGTATCTATTTGCTCATTGGAAAATATGAAAGTTTTGTTCGATGGTATTCCTTTGAATAAGATGTCTGTTTCCATGACCATGAACGGTGCCGTACTTCCCATCATGGCATTCTACATCAATGCAGGTTTGGAACAGGGAGCTAAATTGGAAGAAATGGCCGGAACCATCCAGAATGATATCTTAAAAGAGTTTATGGTGCGTAACACATATATTTATCCACCTGCCTTTTCCATGAAGATCATCTCTGACATATTTGAATATACCTCACAAAAAATGCCTAAGTTCAATTCCATCTCCATCTCGGGCTACCACATGCAGGAAGCAGGTGCCACAGCAGATATTGAATTGGCTTATACACTGGCTGACGGTTTGGAATATCTTCGGGCCGGAGTCGCTGCAGGTATAGACATCGACGCATTCGCTCCACGTCTGTCATTCTTCTGGGCTATCGGCATGAATCATTTTATGGAAATTGCCAAAATGCGCGCAGCACGTATGTTGTGGGCCAAAATTGTCAAACAGTTCAACCCGAAGAATCCAAAATCACTGGCATTGCGTACCCATTCCCAGACTTCGGGCTGGTCATTGACGGAGCAAGATCCGTTCAACAATGTAGGTCGTACTTGTATTGAAGCTATGGCAGCAGCATTGGGACACACCCAGTCACTGCACACCAACGCATTGGATGAGGCAATTGCATTGCCCACCGACTTCTCTGCACGTATCGCACGTAATACTCAGATTTATATTCAGGAAGAAACATATGTTTGCAAGAACGTTGACCCATGGGGTGGTTCTTACTATGTAGAATCTTTAACTAACGAATTGGCTCACAAGGCTTGGGAACATATTCAGGAAATTGAAAGCTTGGGCGGTATGGCGAAAGCTATCGAAACCGGAGTACCCAAAATGCGTATTGAAGAAGCTGCGGCACGTACTCAGGCCCGTATCGACTCCGGTGCCCAGACAATTGTCGGCACTAACAAATATCGTTTGGAAAAAGAGGATCCTATCGATATCCTTGAAGTAGACAATACAGCTGTACGTTTGGAACAAATTGAAAATCTGAAGCGTTTGAAAGAAGGCCGCAATCAAGCAGAAGTAGACAAAGCTTTGGCAGCCATCACCGAATGTGTAAAGACAGGTAAAGGCAATTTGCTGGAACTGGCTGTAGAGGCAGCTCATGTCCGTGCTACCTTGGGCGAGATTTCGGATGCTTGTGAAACAATTGTAGGACGTTATAAAGCAGTAATCAGAACTATATCAGGCGTGTACTCATCAGAAAGTAAAAAGGATACAGACTTCGCAAGAGCTTGCGAACTGACCGAAGAATTTGCAAAGAAGGAAGGCCGCCGTCCGCGTATCATGATTGCCAAGATGGGACAGGACGGACACGACCGTGGTGCAAAAGTAGTTGCAACAGGTTATGCCGACTGTGGTTTCGACGTAGATATGGGACAGTTGTTCCAAACTCCTGCCGAAGCTGCTCGTGACGCAGTGGAAAACGACGTTCATGTAGTAGGTGTTTCTTCATTGGCTGCCGGACATAAGACACTGATCCCGCAGATTATTGAAGAATTAAAGAAATTAGGTCGTGAAGATATTTTAGTTATCGCTGGTGGTGTTATCCCCGCTCAAGACTATGACTTCTTATACAAGGCAGGTGTTGTAGCAATCTTCGGTCCCGGAACCTCTGTTGCCAAAGCAGCTGTTCAGATTATGGACATTTTACTGGACGAAGAGGAATAAGCTTTTTCACCTGAATAGTTTATCATTTTAAACAATAGTAAAGAATCTGTTTACACTTATTTCGTGTTTACAGGTTCTTTACTTTATTCAAGACAATGGATTATAACGATAGACCAAGGATAAATTAAATCCATTTCTTCTAAATTACCCAAAAACATCAACAAAATTGATATTAGACAACCCTAGTAATACAAAAAGAAAACCAGAAAAGCTATCGGTCTTGCAAAACAAAGGTTATGTCAAGCAAAAAGGTGGGATAAAACTTTCAAGAAAAATTCTGCCCACCTCCTTTAAGAGAAAATTTATGTGTTAGAGAGAATTATCAATAGTTCTTCGTACAAAGTGAATTAAAGTCAGTTTCAATTTTAGGTATCTCCCACACCCAACCTTGTGCATCTTTATCCTTTTCAAGAAAAGTACAGAAAGCTATATCAAAATTTGATCCACGCTTAATAGACATATGCAAACGTTTCAAATCATAAAAACGAAAACCTTCACCCCACAATTCCACCCGGCGACTATTCATAATTTCCTCTGCCAAAGCATCACCAGTATTACCTTTCGAGACATAAGAGGGATCGCGGGTTATCTGGAATTTAGTAAACACAGTCTGCGCCTCACTATCTTTTCCTGCACGAGCTAAAGCTTCAGCCTGGGTGAGATACATTTCTGCCAAACGCATAAATGCGACATCACCTACAGCATCGGCTGTAGAACGGGCAGTAAACTTACGGTTTTGATAAGCATTCTTTGCATAACTTGATGATGGAACAGATGCTTCCCCTGTCGGATCCCACCACGCACGCCGTAAGTCTGTTTCAGCCATCGTTTCATAAGCATCCACATTTATGCACTTCACTCCCTGACGAATGGCACTGGAGTTAAAGTTCCATGACATATATGCGTAATAAGAATAAAAATAGACAGTCTTATCATCGGGAGTCATTGCAGCATACATCGCTTCTTTAGTGTCCGTCGTAATATTGGCAAACCCACAATTCAACTGACTGCCAGTCATCAACTGGTGACCACCTGCTTCAGCTAAAGAAATAGACTTCCCTGCATAAACCGCCGCATTATTATAATCTTGCATGGTCAATGCTACACGTGCCTTCAATCCCCATGCCACCATCTCGCTATAATGATTGACATCATTTACTTTTATTCCACTCAAAAGTATACAAGCCTCATCCAAATCATTATTGATTTTAGCATAAACATCTTCTACGGAATTACGTGCCTGCTCTTCGGCCACAGCTTTTTCACGATAAGGAATTCCATCCTGTGTATTATCCTTGCCGGCTTCATAACGTTTTGCATAAAGCTGGACCAAATTAAAATGAGCCCAAGCACGGATACATAAGGCTTCTCCCTTTATCTGGTCAAACAATTCCTGGCTAGTTATTTCAACTTCCTCCAAACCCGCCAAAATTTTATTGGCATTCAGAATCCATTGATAATAAATCTGCCAGAACTTATAATTATAACCATTCGTTTCATTCATATTGCATTGCCATCCTAAATAGGCCGCCTTCATCCATGTATTTGTCTGCCAATTCATATCATCAGCCTCTGCATCACGTGACATCATAAAACCGGGTTCACCGCCCAAACACTGATATCCACTTTCCTGAGAAACCATCTCTTTATGAATTCCGTTCAATGCTATATAAAGATTGTCCAACGAGGTGTTTATTGTCGTTTCTGAAACAGAGGTAGACGGAATGGTATCCAGATAATCACCGGCACAACCGGATAGAGACATTACTCCAACTGTCGCTAATCCTAATGTTATATTTTTAATTGATCTCATAATTCTTTTATTTTTAGAATGAAACATTAAGCCCTAACGTGATATTACGGGACGGCATATATTCATTATAAGTTACACCGGAATAATTAGCCATCGGATTCAATCCCTGACGGGCTTTCAACATGAACAGGTTTTCCGCAGTCAGATTCAAACGGGCGCTCTTAAGCATCACTTTGCTCAACCAAGCTTTTGGGAACTGATAGCCAATAGTGACAGATCTTAAATTAAGATAATCCGAACTGGTAAGCCAACGAGTTGAATAAGACTGACCAATATTCGTGGTATGAGCCGCACTATTGTCTATACGGGGAACCTCAGTAATATCCCCTGCCTGTTTCCATGCTTTTAACAAATCTGGACTTTGTGCATAACCAAATTCAGTCATACTCATCATGGTAGCATAATTAGTATCCAGAATCTGACCGCCCAACTGGTAAGAGAATACAGCAGCCAAATCAAAGTTCTTATAACTAACTCTGACATTAAACCCACCATACACATCAGGAATAGAAGAACCGCTGAAGTCGTATTTAGCATAAGTATACGAATTGGTCAATTCCTTACCATCAATAGTCACTACTGTTTTTTTATACTCATCAAACTGGCTCTGCGTAATGTTTCCATCCCCTGTTCCGATATTCCCTTGATTATATTTACTTACATCAGCCACATATAAACCATCACCGGTCTGAGGGTCTACCCCATGCCATTGACGAAGCCAGAATTCATAAATGGACTTTCCTTCCAACCACTTTTTAGAGCCACTGATATATCCATTTTCTTTCATTGTAGCCGGCAGGTTCTTGATCTTATTCTTCACAAAAGTAGCATTGGCCCCAACTGATACACTCCAATCTTTATTTTTAAATGCATTATAATCCAACTCTATTTCCACTCCTGAATTAGTAACCTTACCGATATTCTGTATAATGGATGTTACTCCGACAGAAGCAGGCTGGGAAACATCAAACAACAAATCCTTGGAATCTTTCTTAAAATATTCAATAGTACCCGTCAAACGGTCAAACAAGCCAAATTCAAGAGCAATATCCGTAGATATCTGTGTTTCCCATTTCAATGAGGGATTGGCTATCACCGTGAAGTAGGCTCCAGCTTCTGAACCATTTTTATATCCCAAACCATATAAGGTCTGATAAGGATAATAATCAGGATCACCATCACTATCCAATATATTATCATTACCTGTTTCACCGTAAGAAGCACGTAATTTCAAGTTATTCACCCATTTCACATCCTTCATAAATGCCTCTTCACTAATTCTCCAGCCTGCTCCGAACGACCAGAAATCCCCCCAACGGTTCTCTTTTGCAAAACGCGAGGAACCATCATGGCGATAAGAAAGTGAAGCGTAGTATTTATGCGCATAATCATAATTGATACGGCCAAAGTAACCTTCCTTTTTATAGGTGTTCGTATAGGAGCTAAGTGAACTGATATTTACGAAATTACCAAATTCATACATGCCCGAAACTGTTTCCTGGGTCTTCATGCCATATAAATACTCATACTTATAAGAATAGTTTTCATGTCCCAAAAGAACGTCAAAGTTATGATTTCCGATAGACTTGCTATAAGTTATCAATTGATTGAAGGTCTGAGTCAGCGTTCGGGTAGACATTTGGTTCAAACGACCCGGTCCGGCAGTGCCATCGCCCACATAAGGATTTTCATAGACTTTACGACGATAATCAATATTATTGATAGAGTAATTGGCTGTAAGGTTCAACCCTTCAACCGGAGTCAAAGTGAGATAAGTATGTCCAGTCTGATTAACACGCACCAGTTCACGTTGATTGAACTCTGTTTCAGCTATCGCATCACGTCCATTATTCGACAAGCGAGTTCCTTCATAATCATAAATATATTCACCCGGATCAGTAGTTGCCTTACCATTAGCATCCAAATAAGCACCGGTTTCCAAATCATGTTTATGAACGGGATATATAGGAGCCATGGTACGAATAAAACGGGTAAGGTTACTATATGAACTCGAATTTCCCGAATCTGAAGTTGAATAATTGGATACCGTACGAGTTACTCCCAAATTCAAACCTGTCTTGAACCATTTAGTAGGGTACACATTATAATTCAAACGACCAGAATAACGTTCAAAGTCAGTCTTAATCATATAACCATCGTCATTTAAATAACCAACAGAAGCATAAGTATCACTTTTTTCTGTTTTTGTATTATAACTCAAATTATATTCCTGACGATAGCCGGTCTTGAAAGCTGCATCTTCCCAATCCAAATCATCTCCCCACTTCAATGCATCGGCTGAAGAATTCAGCTTTCCATCAGTTCCGACAATGGCATCATCTGCGACACCAACAAAAGGATTATACTTCAATGTACTTCCAATTTTAGATGTTGCCAATGAGGCCGCCGTTGCAGCATCCTTACCAGATGTAATATAAGAGTTCTTCAACATCTCCCATTGTAAAGGATAGTAATCATAAATCCCCACCTTTTTATAATCTTTATAAGCCCTGTTTGACCATCCTTGGTTAATGGTTAAGTTTACTCCTGTTCCACCTGACTCTTTACCTTTTTTAGTAGTAATCAAGATAACACCATTACCCGCACTTGAACCATACAAAGAAGTAGATGCCGCATCTTTCAATATAGTCATAGACTCAATATCCGCAGGATTAATATCACCTATGCTGCCATTGTATATAGTTCCGTCCACTACATATAAAGGAGCATTGGATGCATTGACTGAGCCAAACCCACGAATACGGATAGAAGAAGATTCACCAGGTTGTCCGGTGGCAGCAGTCACCTGAACTCCGGAAGCATTCCCTTCCAATGCAGCTGTAACATTAGTGATAGCACGTTTCTCTATGGATTTGGCCCCTACTGTGGAAGCAGCTCCTGTAAAAGATGATTTTTTCTGTGTACCATAAGCCACTACAACGACCTCATCAATCAATTCCGTATCACTTTGCATCACTACTCTTTGCTCACCACCCTTTATAGCCAATTCTTGTGTTTTCATACCGACAAACGATATTACCAAAGATTTTGCATTGACCGGAACATTGTTTATACTATACCGGCCATTCATATCGGTAATAGTTCCAAGGGTAGTACCTTTCACAAGAACCGAAGCTCCGACAATCGGCTCATTGTCTTCTGCCGAAACTACAACTCCAGTAATTCGGGATACTTGAGCCATTGCCATACCTGTCCATAGGAATAGACAAGTCAACGTAAACAAAACTCTCTTTTTCATAAAAAAACTTTTTAATTTAACGTTCATAAATGCTAAGTTCTCTTAGAACTTAGATAAAAACGTTCAAAAAGAGTTGTTTTGCTGAGTTTGGCAAGCAAAAAGTAAATCCTGTTAGAATAAAATTATTTATTATCCAACATTTTAGCTGCGATATCTTTGGTATTTAATATATTTTCATATCTTTGCAGCAATATTTAATATAAAGTTCTAAGAGAACTTAGGTCATGTTAAACATTGAACTATAAGGTATTGACAATACTCAAAACATATTGTAACACTTTTACATACATCACATATTCTCAGACAAAATGATTTCATTCCAAATATATTGCTTTATTTCCATCCGGAACGTAAGAACAGACAGTTTCTATAATTCTTTCCGTACCAGTTAAAAATCATAGATGCATAATATATGAAACAAAATGAAGTTCCTTGGGGTAGAATTACAATCTACCTTTGTCTACAATCAGCAAGGGCCACGCCGAAAGTCGACGAAGCCCATTCCTAAAATACTCCATTTACCCATCCTTACTCCCCAAAGATAAGTACAATATTTATTCTTCTATCAATTCGTACTTTCCTTCCGGAAACCAGCGTTCCAGTACATTATCCACTTCTGATTCAATCTCAGGAGTCACATAGCGGCACACCTTTTTATAAGCATAAACCAAAGATACCGCTTCATCAATCCAGCCGATAATTGGTAACCGCTTAGCCGAAATCAAATCGATCGGCAATACCAGATACGAAAGTGCCGCCACAATCAACATCTTATCCGAAGAAGGAGTTTCGGGGCTTCGCAATACATAATATAATAGAAGTACAGGACGAGCAGTCGTTCTACCGGTGGCCTTTGCGTAATCCGTAATTTTCTCCCACAGGAGTTCATAATCAATCAAGTTTTTTTTCATTTTCATATATGATTTTGTTAAGGGTAATATATCTATTATTTCGATAAATTTATGAACTTAACTTCGTAAGCCAAGCAACTTATGTTCGTGAGCCAAGTTACTTAACTTACTTGCCCCATGAACTTAAGTTCATTAAAATGATTATCTTGTTTATTTTCCGATACTCATCACTCCGGAATCGTTATCACTATTATTCACCCTCCGTTGACCTGTCTTAAACTTACGGCCAAACGAGAAATTATAAGAAACACTTGCCAAAAACATTTGTGAGCTCTCCTTCACATAATTCGTTTTTTTATAAGAAGCATATTTATTCCAGTTCTCAGTCTGTTGCTTATAATTATCCGTAAACGGATTGAAAGCGCCTAGCCCCACACGCAAATTCTTATGCGTGTAATACATCATCAATACCTGAATATTCTCTCCCCCCGACAAGGTTTCCCCCCAGAAATTATTCCAATTAGTATTCATCTGCCAGTAAAGAGAGAACTGCTTGTAATTAAAGGATGCTTCAGCATTACAATACCAGTTTGTATAAATATGAGAATATGTATTACCATGACTCATATAATGGTTTACTCCACCGGTAAACGAGAACTGTAGCATATCCTTAATAGGACCGACACGCAAAGTCAGACGCCCCGATAATTTCTGCCAATCCTTTTGATTGTCCCATGTCTGTACAATCTTGTCACCGTCCTGATACTTCTCGTCCATAATGGCATTCGGCTGATAATCATACGCTCCCCAAATATTAGAATAAAATATACCTTTCTGCCATTCGTATGTCAACTCTGTGTGATAACGCAAATAGGCTTTCAAGTTCGGATTGCCTCGTCTGATTTGCAACGAATCCACAATCTGTTCTACTGCACTTAAATCCCCCAATGACGGAGAAGCATTACTGATATCGGATTTCCAACGGACGAATGAATTTCCCGGCAACGTATAATGCAGTACCAAACGAGGATTAAAACTATAATTCTCATACGAATCATCACCACTTTGTTTATAATAAGAACGAGTAACGCCTACCCCCAATCTGTAGTCCAATTTTTTCACCTTTCCTCTATATTCACCATAAACATATGTATCCCCTTGATTCATATCCGTTTCATAATAATGACCGTTACGGTATTCATTATTGGCAAAAGACTGAGTATGGCGCAAACCGAAACTCAAGGAATTTCCTTTAGAAAATTGCTTCTCATAAACAGCCTCCCCAATCAGAGAATATTTATCTCCCAATACATTATTATTAATATCAGTCAACAACTCATCCTGCAAACTTTCTTGATACAAACGGCGTGATTTTTCCTTATTATAAGTACCGACCACATTGAATACCAAAAGTTGCTTATTTTTCAATCCCTGTTGATAATAAAGATCCAACGAAGGACGAGACCAACTTTCTTTAGTACGGTCTATCATATCCACCTTATCATCAGAATCGGCAACATTAGTCAATACTCCTTGATAATTCCAATGCGGCTGGCTATTACTTCTCAAACGAAAAGTAGCACTGAACAATGAATTTTCGGTCTGCTGCAAATTATAATTCATACTTAAATTATTCATAAACACAGATCCGTGCCCCGGTTCACCTTCTTCTATACGATGTAATGTTGTTCCGTCCGCCAAATGGAATTCCTCTTCATTATCCCGATACATACCATAGAAATCGCGAGGTCCCATGTAATACGAAACGCCAAACTCCGACTTCTTATGGTTCACTTTTCCAAAAACATTATATTCTCCCCACATGGCATTCATCCCCTGAGACAAATCCACTCCAAAGTTTCCCCCCGTTTCCGGACGACGGACAATATAATCAAGCACTACCTCAGCATTACCATAACGTAAACCTGGATTGTCATGATACTCTATTCGAATAATGTCTGATGGCTGTAATGCCTTAATCTCTTCAACTTCTGCTTTCGCTCCATTAATACGAAGCTGAAGTTCTCCTCCCCCTAACACTCCTATCTCATTATTCATGGGGGTTATCTGAATACGGGGAAGCATCATCTGTTGCAACAGATTGACTCCATTTGTCGAAACCTTCATTTGCCGTTCAGAAGGAAAAATCAACTTACGATCCGAATGACTGATCTGTCCGGAAGCACTAACTGTTACACCTTCCATAGCCACAGCATCATCTTCCAACAAAATTTCCCCTAAATTTATATTCTGTTTAATTCCGTCTAATACAATGAATTGCGTACGATACCCCACACAGGATAGTGCCAATAAATAATTGCCTGCATAAACCTTATTCAGCAAGAAATCGCCTTTGCCATTCGTAGTAGTCCCTCCAACAAAAACCGAATCTGCTGTTTGTAAAACTACATTAACATATTCTGCTGCCTTTTTGCTTGTCGCGTCTTTCACAGTGCCCTTTATAATTATTTGTTGGGCAAAAACTCCTTGTACCATACTGACTACCAGTATGGCTATCATTACTATTTCTGTCTCTTATACACATC
>ENA-OZLM01000130-OZLM01000130.1-human-gut-metagenome-genome-assembly--contig:-NODE-130-length-17507-cov-12.923848_pt1 | contig 17507 bp, 10 predicted proteins | sample MGYA00244839_ERZ653790 | MGnify/ENA primary metagenome ERZ653790 (study PRJEB26926, sample SAMN06164796) | human gut metagenome | biome: ENVO:00009003; feature: ENVO:2100002; material: ENVO:00002003...
CGTATGTGCTTTCTTTTCATCACTTTCCAGTTCTCCCATCTGCAACTCTTCGGCAGAAAGATGAATGGCAGGCGGATTCAAGCGTTCCTGCTGACTGATATGTGAGAAATCCGGCAACAATACGGCAGAAACCGGAATTTCATTTTCTTCTCCCACCTTATCTCCCAGGAAACGGGAAAGATAAACAGACGCCGTTGTCAAACCCAGTTTAGGTAACTTTTCCGTATCAAGAGTTATCTTGATTTTACCTGTACGTCCTCTTCCCAGTTTTTCCGGAATGGCAACAGCACTGAGGTAAGGAGGCAAATGCATCAACACAGGGGTGTATAACCTATCTGACGTATTGGCAACCAACAGTTCCATAGTTGGTTTATCCCCTTTATTAGCATCTTCAAATTCTATTTCCTCCTTATTCAAACGGATAGCTCCAATCTGAAAAGGATGAGTGAAAGTATAGTTTTTAGGATCGGCAGTCACTTCTCCCCGAATAGCCAGATAGATAGGTTTATTGGAGGCATTGCAATAAATGCCTACGCTCTTCTGAAAACGTCCGATGGCTTTGGCGTCAAAAGTAGAACTGACAATCCCGGTCTTTCCCGGTGCAATCGGTTCTTTGGTCCAATCAGCAACCGTGCAGCCACAAGACGTTGTCACATTAGATATCACTAAAGGTTTATCTCCTTTATTAGTGATTTTAAAGGTTGCCGTCACCGGATTTTTCCATAAAATAGTTCCAAATTCATGCGTTGTCTTATCAAATAATGCTTTGGGTTGTGCCTGTACTCCCAAAGTCACTCCCATTAACAAACTTACTATCAGTATAATATGTTTCATACAATTATTTTATGCTTTTTAGATAGCAAAGATAGACAAAAAACATCCTTTACCCATTTTTTCAGCCTATAATTTATTTTATCTTATGAATAACCTTTATCTTTGTCCCGCATTAAAAATCAGATAAATTATGAAAATAGTAAAACATTACTGGTTCGTTGCCATTGCATTGATTACAATGATAAGTTTTTCTTCATGTGAAAGCGATGAGGAAAGAGGATTTGACATTTCAGGATTATACGGTATAAGACTTGGTGGGGCGATATGGGATTTGAAGACCGATATGGAGAACCTCTTTACAGTTACATCACATTCACCTCAGGTGCTTTCACAGATCATGGTGTAGGTACGGAAGAGCGCTGTTACCATAATGATGAACTTTATAGGGTATATAAGTTTGACTGGGAAATTCAAAACGGTTGGTTGTATCTATATTATTCAGATAGTTATACATTTATAATTGAATATCCATCCGTTTCAGGCCGCTATTTTTATGGCACGGCTGAAGATGGTTTTGAAATAAGACTAGAATGGGTGGACGGCAGAAGCATAAGAAAAAAGTAAGTTAGCAAGCTAACTTACTTTTTATGAAATCACACAATTAATTCCAGACATCCCGTGTCTTTATTCCACCATCACCCGATATCCTCTCGTATGCCCTCCGAATTCCGGAGCATAAGCAGACTGAACAGTTGCAATTCCGGCCTGATATTCTCCTGTCCGGTTCACATACACCTGATACTCTATCACATAAGTTCCTTTTCTCATCTGATCGATAAAGAACTGGGTCGAAGCATCTTTGGTAGCCTGATAATATCCCAGCCCGTTGCTCCAACGAAATCCCGAAACTGCCTGTAACGGTTCCATACAAGCTGCACGGTCATCCTTGATCTGAACAAAATCCATATCACGGTCAGCCTTTACAGTCAGGCGAACGGTAATCTTATCGCCAACCTTTAACGGAGCTGATTCATTCAAAGCCTCATCCCCTTTATATAATTGACGGCTGACAGACAATCCGTTTCCCTGCCCGCTAATTTGATCCATACTTTCCAGATATTGGGCATAAACGGCTCCCCAACCCATTCCGGTTCCTTCTTTATCCACGCTTACTTTCTTGATATTCATCACATCACCGGACACCGTCTTCTTGATATAACCGATGGCATTATCTGCCGGAGTCCGGATCACTTCTTTACCTAAAGTAATCTCTACTCCTCCTGTATTTGCCAATAAATCCGAAGCTCCTGTAGCCATCAATGCATACACCGCATCAGCCGTGGCAATCGGCGTTTCCCAAGTCTGTGTCTGTTTCTGCTTCAACAGCCAGCGTTTCATTTCATCAATAGCTTTCGTATCTTTTGTTATACGCTGTATAGCTTCCATAGCAGCCACTTCAGTCGGAATTTTATAACTGAACCATGAATATCGGGCTTTAGGAGTATCAAAGTAACGCCCCATTTCATCCGTCACAACAGAATACTCCATCAATGACTGCATAAACAACTTGGCCTCTGCCACCTTACCGGCTTGCTGCAAGATGATAGCTCCCAACGCCTTTCCATAAATCGTCAGTTCTTTTCCCTCACCGGACAACTTGTCTATGAAATACCGGTTCACCTTTTCATCAACCGGAGCCTTGCCATCCAAAGCACAGATATACAAATACCTGAGAACCTGCTCTGACGGACGGAGGCCGACGGCTCCTTTCTTTTCAGCTTCTTTCATTGACTTATACTCTTCGGCTGCCTGCTTGCCTAAATACTCGAACCCTTTTTGAATCATAGGCTGCATCCGGCTGTCAGCATCTTGATGAGTCAATGCATTCAGCCGGACAAGCATTTCCATTACCTGAGTGGTTACATAGCGGCTGCCTTGCATACCTTTATACCAACTCCATGCGCCATCGGCATTTTGCAATTCTCCCAGTTTCTCTACAGAAACAGCCAGTTGGCTATTCATTGTATTCAGGTCAAACAAAGTGGCGATACGCTGTTTTTGTTCGGCTTCATTGGTAGCTTCTGTCAGCCAGGGAGTTTCAGCCAGCAGGATATTTTTCAGTTCCTGATTCTTTTGCAGATTGCTCATAAAAGTCTCCTTCGTGCCACCTTGAGCCTTCCAGCTATCAAAGACCTGCTTGATACGGGGATTTTCTTTGACTATAAACGCAGCCAATGAATGGGCATAATAAGCGGTAGCCCAGGAAAGAGCATCTTCATTCTGAGGATTAGCCACTACAGGCAAAGCCTGCACGGCATACCAAGCCGGATGGGCAGTAAATTCTACGGTCAACCGTTGTTCGGAAGCCGTTTTGCTATGCTTGTTAAACAGGTTTTCCAAAGAGAAAGTATGCGCACCTTCCCCATTCACGTTCAGAGGAACGGTTTCCGTCACCCACTGTTTGTCTGTCAGAACGGGGATGTAACGCTGTTCTCCATCACTGAAGGTATCTCCATCCGCTACCATCCGGCATGCCATTACCGCATATTTGTCACTCACTTCAAAAGCAAAGTTCACATGCCCGGTTTCTCCTCCCTTCATATCGAACTTCTGTTTTTGTGAATAGAATACCTTTTCTGTTTCCGGATTAAACAATTCCATGCGGACAGTCCCTTTCACCCCCTTGTCCGACAGATTCATCAGTGAAGCGGCAATATTCGCTTTATCTCCCACGCGGACAAAACGGGGCATATTAGGTTGAAGCATAAATTCCTTGCTGGCAGTAGCGGTAGCTTCTATCTTTCCATAATCCACATTCCGGGTATGTGCCAAGCCCATAAACGTCCATCGGGTAAGGCTTTCGGGTAGTACAAAGGAAATACTGACTTCACCTTTTTCATTGGTGCGGAGCTGTGGGTAAAAGAATGCCGTTTCCGCAAAGTTTTCACGTATCTGTATATCACCTGTTTCTGCCAGTTCTTCAGAACTGCCCATTTCTGCCTTTTCCTGTACAGACGTCTCTACCATTTCTTCCTGGAGCACCATATCAGTAACAGCCTCCTGGTTCATCACAGCATTTGCGGCACTCCTGCCTCTAATCTTCAAAGCTCCTGTAAGAGTGGCACGAGGACTGCCTCCGTAACCTACCACCACAGCCTCCATTCTTCCTGTAGATGGAATGATCAATTCACTATATTCCAAAGGAACCGCACGGAGCCTCTTCAACGGGAAATCAACATACAAATAAGCATTCCGCATATAGGATGTATTCCAATAAGTCAAAGGAACCACATAATGAAAGTCCACTCCAAAGTCCAACTTATGTGCACTATAGATTTTATCCAGAGAAGCATCATACATAGTAGCCAGCATTTCAGCCTCAGCCGGGCTTCCATCCGGATAAAGTACCGTCAGTTTCCATTCCTCTTGCTGTCCAGGACGGAGTTTGTCACGGAACGTAGTCCATTTCAGCTGCAACTTCTTTTCAGGGGCCGGTTTCATAATCCGTGCATTATGACTGTAAAGTCTGCCATCTTTCACAAATGCCATACTTACCAGAATGCCGTCACCATATTCCTTCTTATAAGGGAAGCGGAAACTGACCACCGAGTCAGAAAGCTCTATACGTTTGCTTTCCAAGCGCTTATTTCCTGCAAATACATCATAAAGCAGATAGACATTCTTTTCGCTGCTACCTATATATACAGTAGCCGGAGATGCTGCATCAAATTCCAGACCATCCTGATAGAACCAATCCGTTATCACGAAAGGCGGACGCTTGTCGTTCAATGAGAACAAAAGGAAATTCTTAGATGCCGTACACTCTCTGCCCTGCGTATCCTTAGCCGAGAGCTTCAAACGATAATTGCCGGAAGGCAGGGCATAAATAGCCTCTGGAACAAAACTCTTGTTGGCTTCCACCGTACCGGTCAATACCTTTCTGCCTTCTTTTTCCTGACCGTCTTTCTGCTCCTCCATTTCGACTACTTGATAAGTAACCGGAGTATCTACCGGCTCACCCGAAAGATTCATGGCTGTCAGTTTTATTTCCAGCTTCTTTTCTTTAACCCAATTATCGGGCAGATTATCCATATTCAGCACCATTGAAGTGCTTCCTAAAGGCAATGACAAATTAGCTTGCTGTGTCTCACCTGCACCATCCGTCACATCCGCCTGTATGTTGTACGTATAATACCACAACGGAGATTCTCTCCTGTCCGAGTCTATTTCAAAATGCACCGGAACGCTGAACTTACCATCCGCATCGGTCATTGCCTCTCCCTCCCAACGGGCTGAACCTCTGCCCATAAACCGCCAGACCCAGGCATAGGAACGAGATATATTATAGTGTACCCTGGCATTCTGCACAGGCGCACCGGCAAAAGTCTTTGCCATACCCACCACTTCTATAGAGTCACCCACTTGATACTCCACTTTCACGGGCTCAAACGTGACATCAAAGGTGGGACATTTATATTCTTCTACCTTAAAACTGACAGAAGTATCGGCCGCACGCAAGCTAAAATAACCGGTCAGGCAAGGAGAGGGCAAAACAAACTGTCCGCTGAACGAGCCAAAACCATTCGTCCGTACTTCCACTTTTCCTGTTTCATTATTATTCGCATCATATAGGGATACCGTATATTTTTTATCCGCAAGCACACGCGTAGAATCCTTTTCCATTTCATAAGCCAAGCCGGATACATATACGGTTTGACCGGGACGGTAAATGGAGCGGTCGGTAAATAATTGCAAAACTTCTTTCCTCTTGCTCTCTTTATAGTAATAATCGTTTTTCCAAAGATTCAAGATGGGCATCGCATTATCAGCCGCCGTATGTGCATTATACCAGTATTTGTTACTATTCAGGAAATCCAGTTTCAAAGTACCCTGTTTATCCGCCTGATAGGTCTGTTGAGGAGAATAGCCTCCTCCCTTCTCCGTATAAATGGTTACTTCCGCCTCAGAAACAGGCTGTCCGCTCACTGCATCTACCACCACCAGTTCCAACGTACCATCCGGCAGAGGACGATAAATGGTCTTTAAAGCGGTGACATTCATTAATGTTCCGTCCGAAACGCCCTTCTTCCCATCGGGCACTGCCTTTAAGAAATAAATTCCCGCTTGAGGAGCCTGTATGGTCAGGGTGGTATCGACATTCAAATAATCTGTAGTAGGTTTCAAAGAAAAATGCTCCTCGCGTTGCAAACGGGCATATTTACTTTCAAAATGGGTGGTTCTGTTCTGCAATACGGCAGAGGTAACGGGTAAATTCACCTTATATAACTGCAAGGTGATGCCGGTAAGGTTTTTATAATTTACTTTCACCGACTGCTGTTCACCAGGATAAGCCGTAGCTATTTCCAGTGAAAGGCTTGCATTCAGAATTTCCTTTTCTATATTCTTCAGTTGGTTGATACCTTCGTAACGGGGGTATCCGGCTATTCCTTCACGAACTATCCGCAAGCGCTCTACCTGATTATTTTGATACTGTAGGAATTGTGCCAAAGCCAGATAAGCTTCAGGGACTGTTTTCACAGCCGGATAAGTATGAATCCACTTCCGGAGTTCCTGTTGGCATACGTCATTCGAGAAGTTTCCGGAAAAATTGCGGTACAGGTAATTCAATGCGTCTATCCCGGTCAGCAACCAACCCTCACGCTCCGTTTCCGTATCATATACTTTCAGCAAGGACTGATAAGTCTGCATGACAGCTGCCGTCAAGTCACAATCAGAGACAGGAACAAACTGATAAGTAACAAACTGATCCATATCCGTCATATCCGCAGGCAGACTGTTTGTCTGATTTGCTTTAGCAGCCGCCTGCCACCTGTACTGCTGCATGATTTGTATGGCACGACGTGCCAGCAGGTTGTACAGATTATCACGAAAATACCGTTTACTAGCCTCTCCCACTCTCACCATAGGTCTCAATTTCTCGACCGGGATAAGTAATAACCGGTCTTTATCCTTGAGAGAGGCCTGCAAATAACCCAATCCTTTTTTTACGTCGGCAGGCATGGTCATTTCACCCAGAATGGAATACAATATAGCTTTGTCTTCCATACTGCCGGTTTGGGAAGCCCATTGTTCCAAACCATTCATATCTACCTTCAAGCTATCGGGAGTTAAAAGGGAACGGTACTGCATGGCAGTGAGATAGGCTTTCATCATTTGCGGTACATTCTGTTCCGCTTTTGCTTTATCGTAGATTTTCATTGCTTCGGAAATAACCGACTTGGGCAGATCCTTTCGTTCCAATACTTCCAGTTCTTTCCACAAATTGTCATAGGTTTGTGCCTGCATAGGAGCAAATACGCTCATTACCAGTAACACTATCAAAGATAAATAACGAATTTTCATATCTACAATCTTTTAGTTCGTACTAAGTCTTCTTTAACAAAGAAACGAAATAGATGTTTAAAGACTGCATACGTTTTAATTAAAATAACTAAAACAGAAAAGGAAAGATCTTTCAGCGCAGCCAAAGCAAACGTTGCAGCACCAGTCTTTTATAGGGTTTCTTCATGTCTTCGGGCAGGAAGGAAACATCTATCAGTTCCATCCATTTAATGATGGAACGTCGGAATTTCCAAGCGATGTTCTCTATTACCTTGCCACTGCCCCCCGGCGAGCTCCTCCGTATCCTCGGGCATGACAATAACCGTGGACAGCAAATGGTATGCAGGCGTCAGACTATAGCCCATCCCCGTATCATACAATGAAAAGTTCTTCAGGTGCCAGCCGGATAACGCAAGAATCCGGCATCATAGACAAAGGTAAAACCATTTTCGTCTTCCGTCAGCGTCCCCGCGTAGATATATATCATTCAGGTATATTTTTCCCCTTCTCATACGCTATGCTCCTTTCCTGCAGGCACTGCTCCCACTTCATACCCGAAGAGGGCAAGCACCTGGTTTACCTTGTCTATTCGCAAAGTTTGCTTTCCTTGTTCCAACTCGCGCACAAAGCGAAGCCCCACTCCCGCCTTAGCTGCCAAATCTACTTGCGTAAGTCCGAACCGCTTGCGCATTTCCTTAACAAACAATGACAATGAATTATTCATAATTACACCCTTTAGGGTACCAATATAGCAAAACCAGCGATAATTACACCCTAATGGGTATAATTTATTAGCTTCTTTTGCATAATATACCCGAAAGGGTGCAAAGTATTAGCCCAAACCAGCGCATTACGGAAAACCAGGAGTATTCAGCAAATTCGTGATACAAAGAAAAAGGACAGGAAAATTCCTTCAAAAGCTTCAGCCTCTCCGCAAACCCTTTGCCGGTGGGCATTCCGGCTGAAGGATTACACCTGAAAATGCTTCAGCCCGAAGAAAAATCCTTCAGCCGCACCCTCTTGGGGTATGCATACTCCGCACAGATTGGTTCCCCAATGCTTCAAAAGTCCTATATCCAGGCACTTGTCACCGTATCGCACCCCTAAATGAGCAAACTGACACAACCGGAAACATATTCTTTTTCATCAGGATAAGTTTGTATTTTCTGTCCATCACTTAGGTGAACACGCCATTCCACTTTGGTGAAGATCCATTGTCACCTGTATAAAACGGCTGCTTCACTAAGGTGAAGCAATAAAGCTGTTACGGCAGTCAAAGCAAACTCTTCCTAATAGTAACATCATTTCCAACAGGCATAAAAGCACCAGAGAAAATGAACTTCCACAAACACATCCCGAACAGCCAAAAACTGAAGCTTCCATAATCGGGCTGAAGGAATTTCCAAAGGCAATCCTTCAGCCGCTTCGCCCTATTGACGGGCTTTTGCGGAGAGGCTGAAGCTTCTGAAACAAAAAACAGGGCAATGTCCCCGGAGGCACTGATAATCACCTCAATGGTAGCAGAAACCGACAAGTGTACACATGAAGCGGCAGTTTCCGAATAAAATAAGCCCTCTCCCGCATATATAGCCGGAAATATCGTATATTTGCTCTGTACTAAAGAAATAGAACCACTATGAAGAAAGAAGAATTAATGCGGAAAGCCATTGAGCTTTCTATAGAGAATGTGGCAAACGGCGGCGGACCCTTTGGAGCCGTAATTGCCAAAGATGGTGAAATCATTGCGACCGGAGCCAATCGTGTCACCTCACAATGCGACCCTACCGCCCATGCGGAAGTCAGCGCCATCCGTGCGGCGGCAAGCAAACTGGGAACATTCAACTTGAGCGGATGTGAAATTTATACTTCGTGTGAACCGTGTCCCATGTGTCTGGGAGCCATTTACTGGGCACGGCTGGATAAAATGTATTATGCAAACAACAAGACGGATGCCAAGAATATAGGGTTTGACGACTCTTTTATCTATGATGAGTTAAGCCTGAAGCCTTCGGCACGCAAGCTGCCTTCCGAAGTTCTTTTGGCGGAAGAGGCGATAAAGGCATTCCAACAATGGACAGAGAAAAGTGACAAAGTGGAGTATTAATAGAAAGGCGCGGACGAAATCCCTATCATCCGCGCCCGAAATCTTTATAAGATCTTAAAGACTATTCTTTTACCGGCGTATTTTCCAACGTAGCTACCACGAAATCATAGAACTTGCCTACAGAAGGAATAAAGCAGCGTTCATCCGGTGAGTGAGGAGAACGCAAGGTAGGACCGAAAGAAATCATATCCAATCCCGGAACCACCGCACCGATGATACCGCATTCCAAACCGGCATGAATCACTTTCACAGCAGGTTCCGTACCGAATTGTGCCTTATAAGACTCCTTCATGGCTTTCAGAATAGGAGAATCCACATTGGGTTCCCAGCCTGAATAACCACCTGAACGGGTTACTTCCATACCTGCCATAGAGAAACAGCTTTCCAATGCAGTATTCAGATAATCCTTCATTGAATCGCGTGAACTGCGGGCCAGGATTTTTATCTCCGCCTTGCCACCACCTATAGAAACAATAGCCAGATTGGAAGAGGTTTCCACGGTATCGGGGATAGTAGGAATCATACGCATCACTCCATTCTGACAAGCATAAATGGCATCCACCAGATTATCTTTAATTTCATCGGGAACCATCATCGCAGGCAATTCCACCCGTTCTGCCTTGAAGCTGATCGGAGTTTCGTGTACATGATACTCTTCATTCCACAATGCTTCGCACTCCTTCACATAGTCCAGTACGTCCGCTTCTTCATCAGCCGGAACCGTAATGACCACTTCACATTCACGAGGAATGGCATTACGCATATTGCCACCTTGCCAGGACACCAGGCAAGCCTCATCGTAAGTTATCACCTGGTTCATGAAACGAGCCATCAGCTTGTTGGCATTGGCACGTCCTTCATTTATTTCCAATCCTGAATGACCACCGCGCAGCCCTTTCAAGGTAACTTTCAAAGCAATGTCAGCCGGATCTGTTTCCACTTCTTTATATTCCAACACTGCTGTCAGGTCTTCACCGCCTGCACAACCGATATACAATTCTCCTTCTTCTTCCGAATCCAGATTCAACAGAATATCACCGTCTACCGTTCCCGGCTTCAAACCGAACGCACCGAACATACCGGTTTCTTCGTCGGCAGTAATCAGTGCTTCCAACGGACCATGTTTCAGCGTCTTGTCTTCCATGATAGCCATGATAGCGGCAACACCCATACCATCATCGGCTCCCAAAGTCGTGCCTTTAGCTTTCACCCAATCTCCGTCAATGTAAGTCTCGATAGGATCATTTTCAAAATCATGCACTGTATCGTTATTCTTCTGAGGAACCATGTCCATGTGAGCCTGAAGAATCACCTTCTTACGGTTTTCCATCCCCGGAGTGGCAGGCTTGCGGTAAATGATATTACCGGCTTCGTCCTGGAATGACTCTACGCCTACACTTTTTCCAAAGTTCAGCAAGAACTCTTGCACTTTCTTCAAGTAACCCGAAGGGCGGGGAACCTGAGTCAATGAATAGAAATGCTTCCACACATTCTGCGGAGCGAGAGAGAGAATTGTACTCATAACTTCTTAGTTTTATTTGTGAACGGCAAAGCCGCTAATCCATATATACCCAACAAAATTAATAAAAAAGTTTGTATTCCATGCACTAATAAGGCAAAAATTCCCGCATCTTCTTTTCCCACTCCATAGAGCATCATCATCGTTATGACAGCAAAATGCCACGGACCCGCCCCATTAGGAGTCGGAACTACTACCGCAATGCTACCTACAGCAAACATGACCAGTCCCGCCATCACTCCCAAATTATCGGAAAAATCGAAACAAAAGAAAGAAACATAGAATTGCAGGAAATAGCAAGTCCAGATACCGACGGTATAAAGAATGAACAGAGGCATCCGCTTTACATGACGCAAAGACAGTACACCGACCCATACATTATGGAGAATGCCTTTCACCTTAGCAAAGACCGTCACATTCCTGATCAGAAAAAAAGCCAGCACCAATACGGCCAGCACACAGACGATAGTGATATAGAAATGCCCCGAAGTAAATACCTGTGCCAAAACCGTGGTATCCGTGCCGGTTTCTTTAAAAAAGGTATCGAATACCCTTGCCTGCATTATAAGAGTTACCCCTGTAATCAACGACACACACAGCGTATCAATCAGCCGTTCCGTAACCACCGTACCCAGCGATTTGGAAAAAGATGTACCATCATATTTAGCCAACACCCCGCAACGGGAAATCTCACCTACACGGGGAACAACCAAGTTGGCGGCATAAGACACAAAGATGGCATACACACAATCGGATGTTTTGGGATACTCGCCCAACGGAGCCAGCGTAAGCTTCCACCGCCAGCCACGAAAAATATGACTAAACACACCAAACACTAATGACACTAACATCCACCCATAGTTCATTCCTCCATCCAAGACCTCCCACACCCGGGAAAAATTGAATCCGTGATACATCCATATCAGTATCGCAGCCCCCAAAAATAACGGAAATGCAATCTGCAAACCTTTATTTATAATCTTTTTTAATCGAGTTCGTTCCAAAATCTGTGTATATTAATTTAGAATGTTTACCTTTGCACGATGCAAAGATACTATCTTAGCGAAATAAACCTATTTATAAACGATAGAAAAATAACGGAATGGGATTAGTAAAGCCAAAAAAATTTCTAGGACAACACTTCTTGAAAGATCTCAGTATTGCAAAAGATATAGCCGATACAGTAGATGTGTGCCCTGACTTGCCAATTTTGGAAGTAGGACCGGGGATGGGGGTACTAACCCAGTTTATTATGCAGAAAAACCGTCCGGTAAAAGTGGTGGAACTGGACTATGAATCTGTAACCTATCTCCGTGAGAACTTTCCTGCCTTGGAAGATAATATCATTGAAGACGACTTTTTGAAACTGAACCTCGAAAAATTATTTGACGGGAAACCTTTTGTTCTGACCGGCAACTACCCTTATAATATATCCAGCCAGATATTCTTTAAAATGCTGGATTACAAAGACCTGATACCCTGTTGTACCGGAATGATCCAAAAAGAAGTGGCCGAACGCATTGCCGCCGGTCCCGGAAGCAAGACATACGGCATTCTCAGTATCCTGATACAAGCCTGGTACAAAGTAGAATACCTGTTCACCGTACACGAACATGTATTCAATCCGCCTCCCAAGGTGAAAAGTGCGGTCATCCGTATGACACGCAATGAAACGACGGAACTGGGATGCAATGAAAAATTGTTCAAGCTCATTGTAAAAACAACATTCAACCAACGGCGTAAAACTTTGAGAAACTCTATTTCTTCCATTTTAGACAAAGAGAACCCATTGAGCACAGACCCCATTTTCAACAAACGCCCGGAACAGTTGTCTGTACAAGAGTTTATCGAACTGACCAACCAGGTGGAAGCGGCGCTGAAAAACAAGACGGATATTGTCTATAGCAATGATATCGCCCGGAAAGGAACAAACAAGAAAGAATAACACCTATTTATTATATTAACGGAAGAATAGGATGAATAAAGAGGAATTAGAAAAAGTAGAGCAGCTGATCGAGCAAAAAGACTCAGAGCAACTTAAGGACTTGCTTGCCGGTCTACATCCTGCCGACATAGCAGAGCTGTGCAATGAACTGGATGCGGAAGAAGCACGGTTCATATACCTGTTACTGGACAATGAGACTGCCGCCGATGTCCTTATCGAAATGGACGAAGACGCCCGTAAAGAATTCCTGGAAATCCTTCCCTCTGAAACAATCGCCAAACGGTTCGTTGACTACATGGATTCGGATGATGCCGTGGACATTATCCGTGAAATGGACGAGGACAAACAAGAAGAAGTCCTCTCACACATTGAAGACATAGAACAAGCCGGAGACATTGTCGATTTGTTGAAATATGACGAAGACACTGCCGGTGGATTGATGGGTACCGAAATGGTAATCGTAAACGAAAACTGGAGTATGCCCGAATGTCTGAAGGAAATGCGCATCCAGGCGGAAGATATGGACGAAATCTATTATGTATATGTAGTAGACGATGACCAGCGGCTGCGCGGTGTGTTCCCGTTGAAGAAAATGATCACCAGCCCTTCCGTATCCAAAGTGAAGCACGTGATGAGGAAAGAACCGATATCCGTCCATGTAGATACCCCTATAGACGAAGTGGTACAAACCATTGAAAAATATGACCTGGTCGCCGTTCCGGTAGTGGACAGTATCGGACGCCTGGTAGGACGGATTACGGTAGACGATGTGATGGACGAAGTACGTGAACAGGCTGAACGCGACTACCAGCTGGCATCAGGTTTGTCACAAGACGTGGAAACAGACGATAATGTATTCCGCCAGACTACAGCCCGTCTGCCCTGGCTGCTCATCGGCATGATAGGCGGAATAGGCAACTCCATGATTCTGGGCAACTTTGACAGTACTTTTGCCGCACATCCCGAAATGGCCCTCTATATCCCCCTTATCGGCGGAACAGGCGGTAACGTAGGAACACAGTCCTCGGCACTTATCGTACAAGGACTGGCAAACAGCTCGCTGGATGCCCAAAACACCTGGAAACAAATAGTAAAGGAATCTGTAGTGGCCGTAATCAATGCTACTATTATTTCTATGCTGGTATATATCTATAATTTCATCCGTTTCGGGGCAAGTGCCACCGTGACTTATTCGGTTTCATTCAGCCTGTTTGCAGTAGTCATGTTCGCTTCCATCTTTGGGACCCTGGTTCCTATGACACTGGAAAAACTAAAAATAGATCCGGCCATCGCTACAGGTCCGTTCATATCCATCACCAATGACATTATAGGTATGATGCTTTATATGGGCATCACCGTATTACTATCCTGACACGTTTCACTACAGATTACATAGATTGAAATTCAGAGAAAAAACAGATTCACACAGAAACCGGCAAAGAATCACAATAAAAGAGAATCTGTATGAATCTATGTAATCTGCAGTGCATTTATCCCCCTTGATTCTCCTATTTTCTCCACTTTTAAGGATTTTCCTAAAAAAATCGGGAAAAACAGTATGAAGTTCTAATTTATTTCTTTTAATTTGTAAATTGTTGTTATAACAAAAACGCTTACTTTAAAAATCTATACGATGGACTCGAATGAAACTATCCGCCCTTTAACCGAAGTTCCAGTGGAACAGACATCTGAAACTTTGGTATCATCTTCCGCTACTGCAGAAGAAAATAACGCTACGTATGTACCTAAACAAACGAAAGAAGAGGTCATCGAACGTTTAAAAGAAATCAACGAAGACGCCTGCAATGCAGACAAACAAGAGTTGGATTTATTGAAACAGAACTTCTACAAGCTGCACAAGGCTGAGCAAGAAGCCGCCCGTAAGGCATTTATTGATGGCGGAGGTGCTCCTGAGGCATTTATTCCCCAACCGGACGATGCTGAAAGCCGTTTCAAAGATATCATGAGCTCTATCAAAGAGAAAAGAAGCGCCATACAAGCAGAACAAGATAAAGAAAAAGAAGATAACCTGGTGAAAAAGCTCGCCATTATCGACCGCTTGAAAGAACTTGCCGAATCTCCCGAAGATGCCAACAAAGCATACAATGAATTCAAGAAACTGCAACAGGAATGGAACGATATAAAACAGGTGCCGGCTGCCAAAGTCAATGAACTATGGAAAAATTATCAGCACTATGCAGAAAAGTTCTATGACTTGATAAAGTTGAACAACGAATTCCGTGAGTATGATTTTAAAAAAAACCTTGAAATAAAGACTCATCTTTGTGAAGCCGCAGAGAAATTGGCTGATGAAGAAGATGTGATTTCCGCTTTCCACCAATTACAAAAGTTACATCAGGAATTCCGGAATACGGGTCCTGTTGCAAAAGAATTGCGCGAAGATATATGGACCCGGTTCAAAACTGCCTCTACAGCCGTAAACCGTCGTCACCAGCAACATTTCGAAGCCTTAAAAGAAAAAGAGCAACGTAATTTGGATGAAAAGACCGTAATCTGTGAAATTGTGGAAGCGATGGAATACGATACGTTCACTACTTTCCAAGACTGGGAAAACAAAACTCAGGAAATCATTGCTTTGCAAGCCAAATGGAAAACAATTGGTTACGCACCTCAAAAAATGAACGTGAAGATATTCGAACGTTTCCGTGCCGCTTGTGATGAATTTTTCAAACGCAAAGCCGAGTTCTTCAAGTCCATCAAGGAAAGTATGGCAGGCAATCTGGAAAAGAAGAAAGCATTATGTGAAAAAGCAGAAGCACTAAAAGAAAGCACAGACTGGAAAGCAACTGCTGATATTCTAAGCAAATTACAAAAGGAATGGAAAACAATTGGTCCTGTACCTAAAAAGTATTCGGATGCCGTATGGAAACGATTCATTGCCGCATGTGATTATTTCTTCGAGCAAAAGAACAAGGCGACTTCTTCACAACGCTCGGTTGAACAGGAAAACATGGTTCAGAAAAAGGCGATCATTGAAAAATTAAATGCAATTGACGCACAGGAAACACCGGAAGAGGATGCGGGAAACGCCATTCGAGAATTAATGAAAGAATGGAACGGCATCGGTCATGTACCGTTTAAAGAAAAAGATAAACTGTACAAGCAATATCATGGTGTCATCGACAAGTTGTTTGACAAGCTGAATCTTTCCGCATCACAGAAAAAATTAAGCAATTTTAAATCAACCATCAGCAAGGAAGGCAACCTTTATCGTGAACGCGAAAAACTGGTTCGTGCTTACGAAAACATGAAGAATGAAATTCAAACATACGAGAACAATTTGGGCTTCTTGACCAGTTCTTCCAAAAAAGGTAGCAGTTTGGTTACGGAAATGAATCGTAAAGTGGAAAAACTCAAAGCAGACCTAGAATTGATCTTGAAAAAAATTGAGGTGATCGACCAATCAATGAAAAACGAATAAAAAACAGTTATATGAAAAAAGAGTCTAACGCAAATGCGTTAGACTCTTTTTTCATATAACACGGCTCAGCGGAAATTTCTGGTTGGTAAGTTTTAAAATTAGCTATCTTTGCTTACCTTTGTTTTATGAAACCCGAACGACTCCTTCGTGCCATCCTTCCGGATGTGCTTATAGACAACTTTGATATTGTCAATTTCGACAAGAGTGCTGACCGTTTTGATATTTATCTTGATGAAAAAAAAGTTCAGCTAAAAGAAGATAAGACCAACCCGGATATCATATCCTATGGTTTTGGTGAGTACCGTACAATCCAAGACTATCCTATTCGTGGTCGCGCCACTTATCTCCATGTCCGTAAACGTAAATGGCTTGACAAGTCTTCCAATGAAATCTTCAGCTATGACTGGGATTTATCCGAATTTGACGGTACACGGCTCAATTCTGAGTTCGTTTCTTTTTTAAAAGAAGGAGATTGAATCTACTCCTGTGAGCATCTGTGTGCTTGCGGAACGTTATGGCGTAAAAGGACAGACTCTTCGTAAACAATACAAGGAGAAAATCAGTGATTACCGGAACTGGGACCAACTCGAACATGCGCATGACTACCTCCTTTATCCTGAAAACATTGGAGAAAACCTTTCTTTGGATGAAACTTGCCTGAGCAATGGAGATGTTTATACGATTCTGACCAATAAAGCAGCCAAAGGCCGTAAGGGGGCTTTAGTTGCAATGGTTCGTGGAGTGGCCACAGATGCGGTAAGCGGAATCTTGCGCAGGCTTCCGCACCGGAAACGGCTGTCTGTCAAGACTGTCACTACAGATTTATCTTCAGCCATGATGCTGACGGTCAGAAAGGTGTTTCCTGCCGCAAAGCTGATCAATGACCGTTTTCATGTACAGCAGCTCATGTCTGAAGCTGTTGACCAGTTAAGAATACGCTATCGGTGGAAAGTACTTGATGCGGAAAATCAGGCTATCAGGGAGCACCGTCAAAAGAAGAAAGAAGCAAAGAGTAAGGCGGAAAGGGAGAGAATAGGGAAATGGGAGCCTGAAAGAATGGAGAACGGAGAAACCCTGCCACAGATAGTAAGCAGAAGCAAGCATATTATACTGAAACACTGGAGCAAATGGAATGAACAGCAAAAGACCAGGGCTGCCATTCTCTTTGATAAATTCCCCAAGCTTCTGGAAGGATACAGCCTTAGCATGAAACTGACAGACATCTTCAACAAGAAGTCAGGTCCCGATGAAGCAAGGCTAAATCTCGCAAGATGGTACAATGAAGTGGAAAAGTTTGACTATATGGAGTTCAACAAGGTACTTGATACCTTTTCAAACCATAGTACGACCATCATAAATTATTTTGAAGAACGATTGACAA
>ENA-OZLM01000144-OZLM01000144.1-human-gut-metagenome-genome-assembly--contig:-NODE-144-length-16485-cov-5.578089_pt1 | contig 16485 bp, 6 predicted proteins | sample MGYA00244839_ERZ653790 | MGnify/ENA primary metagenome ERZ653790 (study PRJEB26926, sample SAMN06164796) | human gut metagenome | biome: ENVO:00009003; feature: ENVO:2100002; material: ENVO:00002003...
AATTGTTCTTTATGAGTAATACAACCGAGGTTTGTAATCGGGTACGGTAAAATAAAGAAAAAGATTCGATGGGTTGCCGGAATGGATTCCTGTGGTTGGTTTATACAAAGGGAACGGATACAACTTTATGAAGAATTTATGAAGGATTGGAATAAGAATGATTCATTGTAATAGTTTGATATTCATTGTATTGGTTGTGTATGAAGGATTTGAAGGGAAAAAAGGTGGAAAATGTATCTTGAAAGGAGATGATTAGGCCAGCTACTTGTGTAACACTCGTTTTATGGAAATTGTAGATGGCGGTAGCTATGAAGAACAGAGAGAATAGAATAGGGTGGCTGAGAACCAAATCCAGTCACCCTGTTTCTATCGTTTAAATTCTTGTCTTATTCTATCTCAATCTGATGTTTTACCGGAGTCAGGATGAAAGTAAATTCATAATCACCGTAAGGCAACATATATTGAGGCAACGGCAGAGCTCCCCAGCTGTTTACACAACCTAATCCCATCTGAGCCTTGTCGATAATCAGGTTGGTCAGGTCTGCTTTCTGTACTTCGGGCGAGTGACGCTGGTCTTTTTGTTCGCCATCATCCAGTGAACAGATGGTATAATGCAAAGCGGATGCAGAGAATGGAGCATCACCTACTACCTTCAGTCCGTTACCGCCGGCATTCAGTTGCTTCCACCAGCGGATATCGGTCTTGGTTCCTGTTTCCTGCGGACGGATATAGGAGTAGAATTGTTCATCCACACTCTGGCGATAAATACCCAAGTCTGTGCTGTGGTTGCGGTCACTGTAGTTTTCTACCGGACCACGACCATAATATTCTACGGTTTCAAAACATTTAGGCATCTGCATTTGCATACCGAAGCGGAACATCGGAGATACTTTGGCATTCTTGTCGGCTGTCATCTTTTGGGTCACTTTGATGGCTCCTTCGTTGTTGATGACATAAGTCAGATATAATTTGGCGGAAACATTCTTCATGTCATATTCCGCATTCACTACTATCTGGTCATTTTCTGTTTTGGAATTCAAGGAAACCAGTTTCAATCCCGGGTTTTTCCATGCGGCATATCTGTTTTGCAGGCCGGCTCCCATATCATTGTCTGTCGGGGCACGCCAGAAGTTAGGGGTCAGGGCTGCGCCTTCTTTCAGCATTTCCGTTCCGTCCACTGCATATTTGCTTAAGTAACCGTTCTGTTTGTTGAACTCGGCTACGAAGTTATTGCCTTTTACGATCAGATAATGATATTGGTTGTCGATGATTTGCGGAACAACGGTGGCTACATTGGTTGTTTCCACGTTCTTCAAATCCATAGACGGTGCTTTGTAATCATTCAGTGTCAACTGATTCTTGGCGACGGTGAAACCTGCGGGCAGCAAACCTTCGCGGTTTTTCAGTTTGTAGGAAACGTTCAGCAACCATTCCTTGCAGGTGCAGGTCTTGCCGATATTCAACGTAATCTTGGCTGTTTCCTGAGGAGCGACTTTTAAATCATCCACGCGTCCGGTGCGGATTACTTTTCCATCTTTCAGTACTTGCCATTCCATATAGTAGGCGGACAGATCACGGAAGAAGTTCTCATTGAATACATTTACTTCCCCTTTGCTTAAATCGGCGGGAGTAGTCCAGATATTTTGGTAAAAGTGACCTACTTCATACATGTGCGGATTAGGAACACGGTCGGGGCTGATCAAACCATTGTCACAGAAGTTATTGTCAGAAGCGTCAAAACGGTTGAAATCTCCTCCGTAAGCATAGATCATCACGCCGTCTTTTCCTTTCCAGCGGCAGGACTGGTCAACGAAATCCCAGATAAATCCACCTTGCAGATTCGGATATTTACGGATCAAATCCCAATATTCTTTGAAACCACCCTGCGAGTTACCCATTGCATGGGCATATTCACACTGAATCAATGGTTTGGTAGCATCGGTACGTTGACCATATTTTTCCATGCCGTTATAATCATAGTACATCGGACAGAAGATATCGGTATGTTCTTTCTGGCGTGCTTGTTCATATTGGCAGGCACGGCTGGGGTCTTCTGCTTTAATCCATTGATAGCATTGTTCGAAGTTGGGGCCGTCGCCGGCTTCATTACCCAATGACCAGAAGATGATGCTCGGATGGTTGAATCCGCGTTGTACATTGCGCTGGTTACGTTCCAGATGGGCTTTCTTATAAGAGGGGTTCTTGGCCAGCGTCTTGTCGCCGTAGCCCATACCGTGAGATTCTATATTGGCTTCGGCCACGACGTAAATACCATATTGGTCACATAAATCGTACCATAAGTTGTCATCCGGGTAGTGGCAGGTACGTACAGCGTTCAGGTTGAATTGCTTCATTATCTGGATATCCTGTAGCATACGTTCGGGAGATACTACATAGCCTCCGTCCGGATCCATTTCGTGGCGGTCGGCTCCCTTGAACAGGACTGCCTTACCGTTAACCAAGATCTGGTCACCTTTCAATTCAATCTTGCGGAAACCTACTTTGACAGGAATCACTTCATTGCTGCCCTGCATGCTGGCACGCAAGGTATATAAATAAGGTGTTTCGGCACTCCACTTTTTGGGGTTCTCTACGTTCATGGTCACCAGACCGGATTTGTTGGCGGTAGCGGTTGCCACTTGCTTGCCTTGTGCATCTACCAGTTCCAAATCGACTTTACCACTGCCTTTCAAATCCAGATTGACAGCCAGGCTGCCGTTTTGGTAAGCTGCGTCCAAGTCGGGAGTTACACGGATATCTTGAATGCGTTTTTTGTTGCGGGCATATAGATAGCAGTCACGTCCCACGCCGCTATACCGGAAGAAATCCTGATCTTCCAGATAGGTACCGTCGCACCAGCGGAATACTTGGAAGGCGATCAGGTTTTTCTGACCCGGTTTTAAATATGGAGTCAGGTCAAATTCGGCTTCCAGTTTGCTGTCCTCGCTGTAGCCTACATAACGTCCGTTTACCCACAAATACATATTGGAGGTAACCGAACCGAAATGGGCGATAATATCTTTTCCCTTCCATGAGGCGGGAACTACAATTTCACGGCGGTAAGAACCTACATGGTTATTCTCTGTCGGCACTTCGGGAGGGTTGTTCTGGAACTGGTTACGCCAGGCATAGCCTACGTTCACATAAATAGGATCACCGTATCCGTTCAGTTCCCATACGGCGGGAACTTGCAGGTCATCCCAGCCTTTGTCGTTGAAGCCGGTTTTCCAGAAATCAGTCGGACGGGAGTCTGCATCCTTTACCCAGTTGAACTTCCAGGTTCCGTTCAAAGTCATGTAGTTAGTTGATTGTTTTTTGTCTGCTTTCTTAGCTGCATCTGCATTCTCAAAAGCAAAGTAGTTCGTGTGCATCGGCGCACGGTTTACCGCATTTATTTCCGGATTGCGCCATTCTTGGAAGGTCTGCGCACCTGCTGTAAGGGCGAGGACTGTGAACAGACCTGTCATAAGTTGTTTCTTCATGCTATTATTTTATTGGTTTTGTGCAAATATAGTGAAAATAATAGTTACCGATGGGACATAAATCGGGCAATATTTGTTATAATTGTGAATGATTTGTGTTCTATCCTAAAAAATTATGGCATTTCTGAGGCGTATTTGGAATAAATGGCAGAATTTACTGCATGATGAGAAATTAAAGCATAAAATATATGTGATTATTTTTGAGAGTGACACACCGATGGGAAAGTTATTCGATGTGGCGTTGATAGGGTTTATTGTCTTGAGTATTCTGGTGGTTGTTGCCGAGAGTATCAAGAGTTGGGATGCTGTTATCGGGCCTTATCTGCGAGTGTCGGAGTATGTTTTTACTTTCTTCTTTACGTTGGAGTATGTGTTGAGGCTTTATTGTTCTCCTAAACCGCGCAAGTATGCTTTTAGTTTTTTCGGTATAGTGGATTTGTTGGCTACCTTACCTTTATATATAGGCTGGCTTTTCGGCACGGCACGTTATCTGCTGGTGATCCGCACTTTCCGGTTGATTCGTGTGTTCCGTATCTTTAAACTTTTCAATTATCTGAATGAAGGTAATTTCTTGTTGCGTTCCTTGGTGTTCAGCAGTCGGAAGATTATTGTTTTTTTCTTGTTTGTACTGATATTGGTGACTTCGATCGGTACATTGATGTATATGATTGAGGGACAGCGGCCGGGCACTTCTTTCAATAATATTCCGAATAGTATTTATTGGGCGATAGTGACGATGACGACGGTAGGTTATGGGGATATCACTCCGGAAACTCCGCTAGGGCGCTTCCTTTCGGCCATTGTAATGTTACTGGGCTATACCATCATTGCAGTCCCCACAGGAATTGTTTCTGCGTCTATGATCCAGGAACATAGACGCAGGGTGGCCCTGAAATGTCCGCATTGTGGTAAGGACGGACATGAGGACGGGGCTGCTTATTGTAAATACTGTGGAGGAAAACTGGTAAATTGATTATGGAATGCTGTATGATAGAAAGTTATTCTATCACCCATCGCTTATCATGCGCCACCGTCTTTTTCGGATCATAAGTCATTCCTTCTTTGGTAGGGATTTTTATCACGTAAGTCCGCCCGCTATGGTTGGACAAGGATGTTTCCCGCAACCAGGGATTCATATTCTTTAATATGGCCAGATTGATTCCTTTGCTGCGTGCGAAACGTGCCAAGTCTGCAATTCCTTTCGTCACAGTGATTTCCGTATAAGGAATAGGCGGATACAAATCCGATGCACGCAGGCGGAAACCGAAAGTAGTGGGGGCATTGAACAATTGTTTGGCGGCAAGAATGCGGTACACATACCGGGCAGTCTCTTCTACCAGTTGCAAATCCAACGAGTCGTCCACATCCTGTTTGGCCAGTTGGCTGGCAATGCGTGCCTGACCGGCATTGTAAGAGGCGGCGACAGCCACCCAGTCCTTATATTTTGCATACGCGTCTTTCAGATAGCGGCAGGCGGCACGGGTCGCTTTCTCAATATGGTAACGCTCGTCCACATTGTTGTTTACCTCCAATCCGTAATCCCGTCCCGTACCTTGCATGAATTGCCATAGTCCGGCAGCTCCGGCAGAAGAACGGGCGGTGGGATTCATATTACTTTCTATTACCATCAGGTACTTAAAATCATCAGGTATTCCGTTTTCTTTCAGTATGGGTTCTACAATGGGGAAATAGCGGTTGGCTTTTTTCAGCATTTGCAAGGAAGTACTGTGCATATAGGTGAATGCCAATAGTTCACGGTCCATACGCTCGTGGCGGTCAAAGCGGCTCAAATCAATGGTTTTGCCACAGAACTCAATACTGGCGGGAACTTCGGGACTACTGTATTTCAATGCCGTAATACCTGAATCTTCCCGTATGATAGTGGTATCTTCCTGCTCCGTTTTTGGAGTAGCGCAACTGCTGCTTACTAAGGCCGGTGATGCAACTACAATGCAAAAGGCTGCCACAGCAGCCAGATTGATGGTTATTTTTCTCATTTTTTCTTTATTCGTTTTCATTCTCTTTTTCTTTTCCGCCCCGTCCGAAGTTACGATATTCGGTAGGGGTGAAATTGGTACGCTTTTTAAATACCGAGAAAAAGTGTTCAGTAGAGGTATAATTCAATTCATAACATATCTCTTTCACTGACATGGAACTTTCAATCAACAGCTGCTTCGCTTTGCGCAGTTTCAGCTCTTGGAAATACTTGGCGGGCGCATAACCGGTGTATTCTTTGAATACTTTGCGGAACCAGGAATAACTGATTCCCAATTTCATGGCCAGTTCTTCCGGGTCTATATCCTTGTACACATTTTCGTGCATGATGATTTTGGCACTTTCTATTTTTTGTGCCGCATTGTCCACCTCATAGCGTTTGTTCTGCGAGATAGCAAGTACGGCTCCCATAATGTGTAAAACAATGCCGGACAAATATTGTTGCGCTGCGGTCTTGTCTGCTTCCGCTACTTCCAGTGCACGGGCAAAAAGACTGGCCAGTTCTTCATTGATACCGATATCCAAAATCTGGTTTTCTTTTGAAATAAAGCTGTTTTTTACCAGATTGTCTATAATCGGACCTTCAAAACCGATGTAATATTCGTTCCATCCTGTTTTTTGCAGCGGCGCGTAGGTATGCCACTGTCCGGGAAACAGGAAAAGTATCTGTCCTTTAGATATGTCGACAGACGGAGTAGTATCGCTGGCGAAAGTTCCCCGTCCTTTAGTAATGTATACCAACTGATATTCATGCAGCACACGTCCTTTCTGGGCCGTGAAATAATAAGCGTCCGGGTGGTTGCGTGGTGGATAAACGCTCCCGGCCCTGATGGCCTGGAATCCGACGGTAGTCACCGACAAGCCGAAACGCTTGTCACGTTCATTGACAATTAGGTATTTAAAATCAGCGCCTTGGTCGTTGTAATGCATGTTTCTCTGTTTTAAAATTAGGTCACACTTATCGGCAAATATACAATTTTTTATCTTAACTGCCTCTAACCTTTTTGTCCTAAGTGTTTCTGGAGGTATAATTTTAGTTTCTTATGTATGCGGATGAGGGAAATTTAGAACAAATCTTATGGAATATTTGCTTAAAATGCTTTTTTTTGCGAATATTGCATCAAATCTTAAAGTTGAATCTATGCACTTTGCACACCGTAACTGTGAATATATTCTTGGAGTAATATATCTTTTGTGTTTTCCCGTTTGGCTTTGGGCTGATAACAAGGTCAATACCTATCATTTTAAATCTATTTCCACTTCGGTGAATTTTCCGACCAATGAAGTCCGGAAATTATTTCAGGATAGCCAGGGGTATATATGGATATCGACTTACAATGGCCTTTTGCGCTATGATGGGTATTCTATTGTGGTGTATAAACCCGATGGAGTGAATCATGGACGTTCCATTGATAGTTTTGTGAATATGGTGGCCGAAGACAAGGAGAATAATTTGTGGATAGGTACGCACAATGGATTATATGTATTGCATAAGGAAACGGATGAGATAGAAAAAATAATCAGTCCTTTGTTACAGGTAAGCAATGTGGAAAGTATTCTTTATGCAAGCAACGGGGACTTATGGGTGGGAAGCAACAAAGGATTGTTTCGCAGGAAAGCCGGCAGCCGTACTTTCGATTGTGAAAAAACTATGGATATAAAGTCTGTTGTCGAAGACCGGAAAGGTCAAATATGGATTGGTACTTGGGAACAGGGGTTGCTGCGTTATAATCCTCAAGAGGAATTGTATCATACTTACGAGGGGATTAACCCTGGTAATTCGGCGCATGTCATATTTCAGGATGAAGCCGGGAATATTTGGATCGGTACCTGGCGGTATGGATTGGTGAAACTCATTAATCCGTATGATCCGGAACATTTCTCATTTAAAACATTCCGGAACATCAAGGGAAATTCTCATTCTCTGTTGGATAATATTATCTACGCCATTGCTCAGGATAAAAATTCCGGAAAGCTCTGGATCGGTTCACGCAGTGGAGTCAGTATTTTGGAAGATGAATCGGGGGACGGGAATTTTACCAATATTGTTCCGGGCAACCTTCAAGGAGATTTACCTTTTAATGAAGTGAATTCTCTGTTGTGCAGTAAAGACGGGCTGATGTGGCTGGGTATGTTGGGGGGAGGTGTTTGTACTGTAAATACAAATAAGTTCCGGTTTAATTATGATTCTTTGGAGGCTTTGCGTGAGCATTGCCCTACCAGCTCTGTCCGCAGTGTCTATCAGGAGGATAATGGGAATCTGTGGATGGGAATCATGGGATTCGGTCTGGTTTTTTATGATATGGAACAGCATACCATTGTTCCTTACCGCTCTCATCCTGTATTGAAGAATATGGGATATACATCGACGGTCAATGATATTATTTATCGTAAAAGGACAAATGAATTGTGTTTTGCCACTTGGGATGACGGTGTGTGGTTCTATAACGTCAAAGCCGGGAAAGCACACGTGGTAAATACCGTAACCAACCCGGAACTGAGTGATATTTGTATTTATTCTTTGTTGGAGGATTCGAAAGGGAATCTGTGGTTGGGGACACGTTCGGGAGTGTTTATTTTGGATACGGAACAAAGGCTTCATTCTTTGAATGAACTGGTGACTTTGACAAATCAGGCATTGCCCCAAATTTCTATTTTCAAAATGGCGGAAGATCAAGATGGTTTTATCTGGATAGCGACTAGCAATGAAGGGGTATGGCGGATAGATACATCCGGAGAAACATATAAGGTTAAGTTTTATACGCCTTCGGATGGTACATTATCCACTATCGGGGCGATGAGTGTTTGTGTGGATGGATACAATAGAGTATGGGTGGGGTCGAATGGTAATGGACTCGATTTGTATGACCGGAAGAATGATCGTTTTGTTTCAGTCTTGAATGATTATTTCCGGAATGGAGATGTTGTTTTCAGTATGCTGGAGGATGATGAGCATACTTTATGGCTTACTACCAATGCGGAAATGTATCACATTGATATCCCTTTGGATGGTGCTGCACCGAAAATACATACTTACACGGTAGATGATGGTTTGCAAGATCACATGTTTAACCGGAATTCTTGCTTTAAGGGGGCGGATGGGAAACTTATCTTCGGAGGATTCCGTGGATTGAACAGCTTTTATCCTGATAAAATTGTTCAGGATACTGCTTATTCTCCGGTAGTGATTACAGATATAAAGGTACATAATGTATCGGTACGTACCTACCCTCTTTCCATCAGAAAGGGGATTGTTGCAAACAGGGCTATTGATTTTATTGATAAAATTGTATTAGGATACCGGGAGAATAATTTCAGTCTTGATTTTTCAATATTGAACTATATCAATCCTGAGTTGAACCGTTATTTATATCGGTTGGAGGGATATGACAAGGAATGGTTGTCCGTTGAGGCTGGACGTCGGTTTGCCTATTATAACAATCTTCCGGCAGGTACTTATACTTTTTGTGTAAAGGGAGCCAATCAGAATGGAATCTGGTCTCCGGATATGAAATGTCTGCGTATAACTATTCTTCCGCCGCCTTGGTTATCGTGGTGGGCTTATTGCCTTTATGTCTTGTTGTTCGTTTCATTGGCATGGTATACTTATCGGATTGTCAGAAACCGTATCCGGATGAAACAGGCCATAGAGATGGGGAAGATAGAACGGCAGAAAATGGAGGAAATCAATCATGCTAAATTACAGTTCTTTACCAATATCACTCATGAGTTGCTGACTCCGCTTTCTATTATATCGGCTTCGGTGGATGAACTGAAACAAGAAGTACCGGCAAGTTCGTCGGTTTGTCCTGTGATAGCTGATAATACTGTGCGGTTAATCCGGTTGATTCAGCAGATCTTAGAGTTCAGAAAAGTGGAGAATGGCAAGTTGCGGCTGAAAGTCTCGCATGGAAATGTCAGTATGTTCTTGAAAAAATCAGTGTCGGCTTTCGCACCTTTGGTTAAAAAGCAGAAATTGTCCATACAATTTGATTTGTCTGAAGAATATTCGGGATATTTTGATGTGGATAAATTGGATAAAGTGGTGTACAATCTGCTTTCCAATGCCGCTAAATATACTCCTGAAGGAGGAACTATTGTGGTGTCACAGGCTCATGATGAGGAAAGGGGAACTTTTAAATTGAGTGTGAACAATCCCGGCGAGTTGATTCCAAAAGAGAAGTTGGATCATATATTCGAGAGATTTTATGAAGGGGAGTATCGCAAATTCCATACCATAGGGACGGGTATCGGTTTGTCACTGACTAAAGACTTGGTATTGTTGCATCATGGAACGATACAAGTATTTAGCGATAAGGAGGAAGGGAATACTTTTGTGGTTGAAATTCCTATAAGACGTGAGGCTTTTGATGAGGATGAGGTAGACGAGAATACCGAAAATGTGGACTATGCTATTTTATCGGCAGATGAAATGGAGAATGTCTCGGAGATTGATATGTTGGAAGAGAAACCGGCAGCATCGACTATTTTGTTGGTGGAGGATAATGAGGAATTATTGGCTTTGATGGTTCGTCTGTTGCATGGCAAATACCATATTCTGAAGGCCGCCAATGGAACGGAAGCTTTGGAGATACTTGCCAAACAGGAAGTGGATTTAATTGTTTCTGATGTTATGATGCCCGAAATGGACGGTATGGAATTGTGCCGCCGGGTGAAGACTCAATTTGAGACCTGCCATATTCCATTGATTTTGTTAACGGCCAAGACTAGTGATGAAGACCGTGTGGAAGGGTATGAGTCTGGGGCCGATGGTTATATCTGTAAACCGCTCCGCCTCTCTGTCTTGTTTGCCAAGATAGATAACTTGTTGAAACGGCGCAAACGTATGGGGGTGGATTTCCGTAAGCAGTTGGTTTTTGAAGCCAAAGAATTAAATTACACCTCGATGGACGAAGCTTTCATTCGGAAAGCGGTGGATTGTGTGAATGCCCATTTGAGTGATTGTGATTTTGAACATGCACAGTTTATGGCGGAGATGGGTATGGCCCGGACTACACTAGCAGATAAATTGAAACTGTTGACCGGACTTACTCCCTCTGCATTTATCAGCAATGTCCGTTTGCAAGCGGCTTGTCGGCTGATAGACGAGAAAAGGAAAATCCGTATAGCCGATTTGGCGTATGCTGTAGGTTTCAACGACCCTAAATATTTCAGTTCCTGCTTTAAGAAGAAATTCGGACTTTCTCCTACAGAGTATATGATGAAGTATGATGGCTGATTATTACCGGAAATAGGCTCTATAGGGAATAAACAGCCTTTTTCCGGTAATAATTCTCCCTGTTTCTTTTCTGTTCCTCTTACTTTTGCTGGCAAATAAAACGAATTATCTTTATTTGTTAGACCTTTAAAAAAAGTATTATGAACATGAAAACTCTGACAGAAACCAGTACATTCCGGGTACTGAGCCTATTGCTGTGTTTCTGCTTCTTCATCCCTGCGATGAATGTGAGCGCTTCCAGTCTGCAAGCAGACAAGTTTAAAGTTTCCGGTATTGTAAAAGATGCCACAGGCGAACCGGTCATCGGTGCTAGTGTGGTTGAAAAAGGAACAACCAATGGAACGGTAACTGACTTGGATGGTAATTTTAATCTCTCGGTGGCTTCTAATTCTACTATTGTCATTTCTTTTATAGGATATTCCGATCAGGAATTTCATATTTCGAAAGACAATATGGTACTGAATGTAAATCTGAAGGAAGATACGGAAATGATTGACGAAGTGGTAGTAGTCGGTTATGGTGTGCAGAAGAAGGAAAATCTGACGGGTTCTGTTGCTGCTGTAAATTTCAAGGATGTAGCTTCTATGCCGGTAGCTAATACTGCCAATATGCTTCAGGGCCGTTTGCCGGGTGTTATGTTGACCAACAATGGTGCCCAGGCCGGTCATGACAGTCCCGAAATCCGTATCCGTGGTGTGGGAACTTTTGAACACAATGATCCGATGGTCCTGATCGACGGAGTGGAAAGCTCGGTGAGCCAGATTGCGGAAATTCCTGCTGATGATATTGAAAGTGTTTCTGTATTGAAAGATGCGGCTTCGGCTTCTATCTATGGTGTGCGTGCTGCAAACGGTGTTATTTTGGTGACTACCAAACGAGGCGGTGAGCAGAAACCTACTATTACTTATTCTGGTAGCATCGCTTTGCAGGAGGCTACCGTGTTGCCCGATTATGTGAATTCTTATGAGTGGGCGAAGATGTATAATGAATGTTGGCCTTCCAAGGCATATACGGATGATATGTTACAGAAATTGCAAAATGGATCAGATCCCGATCATTTTGCCAATACCAATTGGGCTAAGGAAATGTTCCGTACGGCAGCTATGCACCAACACCATTTGTCAGTGAATGGAGGTAGTAAGGCAGTACATTACATGATTTCCACTCAATATTTCCAGCAAGATGGTATCTTGCGTGAGACAGCTAACCAACGTTTCAATTTCCGTTCTAATCTGGATGCGCAGTTGGGTATTGTAAAATTAGGATTGAATCTTTCGGGAAGCCGCCAGAACATTGATGAGCCTACGACCAGTGTTACCGGCGAAGGTTTGATGCGCTACCTTACTTGGTTTACCCGTCCTACTGTTCCTGTACGCTATTCTAACGGACATTATGGATTCCTGGATGGAAATCCCAATATTTCCCAATCCGTATTCAAAAATCCGATTGAAGCTTTGAATATGGGATATAAGGATAACAAGCATTATCGTTTTGATGGTAAATTCTTTGGTGAGATTGACATCATGAAAGGATTGAAATTCCGTTCAAGCCTGGCTTATAAATATTATATGAATGATGTGACTACTTTCAATCCGAAGAATAATGTAAGATACGATGCTGAAGGAAATGCGCTGACCACGGTCGGTACCAATAAACTGACAGATTATCATTATCTGGAAACGACTTATATTAATGAAAATATCCTGACTTATGATTTTTCTGTAGGAAAACATTCGTTCAATCTGTTGGCAGGCCATTCTATCCAGGCTACCCGTTGGGACAAGAATGAGGCGTCCAAGCAGGGATTTGCTACCGATAATATTTATGAAATGGATGGAGGTACTATGAATGATCATGTGACCGGATCGGCGGAAGAAAGTTCCTTGCAGTCATTCTTCGGACGCTTGAACTATAATTACGGAGGCCGTTATCTGTTAGAGATGAATGTCCGTCACGATGGTTCGTCACGTATGCCCAAGGCACACCGTTATGCTACCTTCCCTTCATTTTCGGGTGCATGGATCATGACAAATGAGAAATTTATGGAGAATGTGAAGTTCCTCCACTCATTGAAATTGCGTGGTAGCTGGGGTAAATTGGGTAATCAGGAAATTGGTAACTATGCTTATGCGGCTACATTGGCGGCTAGTGGTAGTTACTATTTTGGTGATAGCAAACAGATTGGTATGAAGACTGCCAAGATACCTAATGAGAACATTAAATGGGAAACAACTACTATTACAGACTTTGGTTTTGATGCTGCTTTTTGGGGTGGAAAGATCAATGTCACTTTTGACTGGTATGAGAAAAATACCTCGGATATTTTGATGAAACTCGCTATGCCGGGTATTTTCCTGGGATCTTTGGATGCTCCTTATCAGAATGCGGGAAAGGTCCGTAACCGTGGTTGGGAATTGGCAGCTAACTATTTCGACCAAAAAGGTGATTGGGCATGGCAGGCAGGTTTCTCACTTTCAGGCGTGAAAAATGAGATTACTGATATGAAAGGGGTGGAAGATATAAGTAATAATACCATCAATCGTGAAGGTGAAGCCATCGGTTCTTATTATGGGCTGAAAGCTATCGGTATCTATCGTACCCAGGCAGATTTGGATCGTGTAAATGCGAACGGACAGAAGATTCTGCAAAACAACCAGGAACCGCAATTAGGTGATATCATGTATGAAGATATAGATAATAATGGCAACATAAATGATGCTGACCGTACTGTTATCGGAAATCCGTTCCCTAAAATGCAGTATTCTTTTAACTTGGGATTCTCTTATAAAGATTTTGATGTTAATACATTTTGGCAAGGCATTGCAGGTGTATATCGTTATAATTGGGATGAAACTACTATTTCCAATGGCGGAAACAAGACTAGCCGTTGGTTGGACAGATGGTCTGAAAGTAATCCGGATGGAAGCATGCCTCGTTTGGGAGGAACTATTAATAATAACTACTCTTCATTTTGGCTGACAAAAGGAGATTATTTGCGCCTGAAGAACTTGGAAATTGGATATACTTTCAGGCAAAGAGAGTTTTTGACCAAGTTGGGCGTTCAGAGTCTCAGACTCTATTTGGCAGGAACTAATTTGCTTACTTTCACTTCCTTGGATGATTATGATCCTGAGAAACTGAGCACAGATTCCCGTAATGATGTGCATCCCAATACAAGAACTTATTCATTTGGTGTTAACGTTAAATTTTAAAAGCAACAACTATGAAATCAATTAATAAATTTATAGGGCTAGCTCTGTTGTCAGGAGCTTTGCTGACTTCTTGCTCTGACAGTTTTTTGCAGAGGGACTCATTGACAGAATCTTCATCCAATACATTTTGGCAGACACCGGATGATGCTTTGATGGCGTTGGCATCTTGTTATGATGCTTTGCAGAGCAATCAGCTTTATAATTCCGACCAATATTCATTGGGCCCTTTATATATGGATTGTATATCAGATAATGGCGGTCATTTTAATTGGAGTGGCTGGATGGAAGGTTATGATATGGCTATGGGGATTCATACCCCAAGTTCTTCTATTATTGGCAGTTATTGGAAAGATTGCTATGAAGTGATCAGTCGTTGTAATGTGCTGATTGCTAATATTGATAGAGTGGATATGGATGCTTCCCAAAAGGCGATTTATCAGGCTGAGGCAAAGACCATACGTGCATTGATGTATATAAACTTGACTATGACGTATCAGGATGTTCCTTTCCTGACCGCCCCTTTGACCATTGACGAGGCTGAATGTGAAAAGACGGACCGTGCAGCTATTGTGGCTCATATTATGACTGATTTGCAGGACGCGGCTGAAGTACTTCCGCAAAACGCGTCTTCACGGGGACACATCACCAAAGGAGCTGCTCTTTCCCTACTGGGGCGTGTGGCTTTGTATAATGAAAAATGGGATGACGCAATTGCTGCTTATAAGCAGGTGCAAGGTTTGGGATACTCGCTTGATCCGAGTTATGCCAAACTGTTTACTCAAAGTGGAGAAACTTCTCCTGAAATCATTTTTGCAGTCCGTTATGAAGGACCGGGTATGAGTGAAGGTGCTGCTTTTAATGCGCATTGGAATACTCCGCTGGAAGCAATGAATGGTACTATAGATTTGGCGGATGCTTATTATTGCAAAGACGGTAAGCCGACTACCGATACGAAGATAGCCGAATTAAACAATGAGGGTGGCTTGGATGTTAGCAAGCCTAATCCTGCTCATTTTGAGAATCGTGATCCACGTTTGTATAGTACTTTGTTTGTTCCCGGTATGCTTTGGAACGGTAAAGGAGGTATAGATACTTCGGCTTCAAATCCGTATGCCAATGTATATGGTGGAGCTGTCGCTTCCCTGTCTACCATATATGTTTATAAGTATTTTGATCCTACGGATACTTCTAACTCTTGGGATAATGGACAAGACTTTTATGTGGTGCGTTATGCTGAAGTTTTATTATCTTTGGCGGAGGCAATGGTACAGAAAGGAGGCTATGCTTATAGTGATGTAACTGCTTTAGTGAATGAAGTGCGGCAACGTGCAGATGTGAACATGCCCACAGTAGAGGAAGTGGAAGGCACTTCTCTTTCTAAAGATGAATTGTTGGAAGTCATTAAGCATGAGCGTCGTGTGGAACTGGCCTTTGAAGGTTTGCGTTTGTTTGACCTTTATCGTTGGAAGGAATTGGATAAGGCGGTAGCTAATATAGAGAATGAACGCACTATGTATGGCTTGGCTTATGAAGCACGTAAGTTCAACGGTGAGAGGGATTATGTATGGCCTTTGCCAACTGCCGAACTGGATACTAACAAGAAACTGGTTCAGCACGACTTGTGGAAGTAATGTAGAGTGTAGGTTTTCATCACAGGGTACATGGATTGTCACAAAGAAGTAGGAGGCAAACAACCTTTAAATCAAAAAACTGTGTGAATTTGCGTAATCTGTGGTGAATCCTGGTTGTTCTGACAACTTCTGGAATAAATAGATAACTTTTTAAAAACGGAAGAGAAATGAGAAAAACAATGATCCTTCTTTTATTTTCCTTCCTGTTGGCAGCATGTTCTGATAGTCCAGTGTGCTATTATCTGGATGCTACCGGCGGTGATGATAATAATAGTGGGTTAGCCCCGGATGAAGCATGGAAAAGTCTGGAAAAACTACGTGGAGTGAAATTACTGCCGGGCAATAAAGTTTTGTTGAAGCGCGGTGAGGTTTTTAATGGCGAACTTGAAATCACCGGACACGGTATACCCGAAGATCGTATTTATATAGATGCTTATGGTGATGGTGAACGGAAACCTTGCATTGTGGGATATGATACTTCCTTGTATGCAGCTCGTATCTGTAATTCGGACTATATAACGATGCAGAATTTGGAAATCGTGAATACAGGTAGACAGCCTCTGCCTTATCGTTCGGGCTTGAAGATAGAGTGTATGGATTATGGCGTATCGCAGAACATTGTTGTCAATAATGTGACTGTACGGGATGTCAATGGTTCGTTGGTAAAAGAAAAAGGCGGAGGGTGCGGTATTTATATAGTGAATGGCGGTGAAAAGAAAATTTCAACATTCAATAGGTTAACCATAGAGAACTGCCATATTTTGAGATGCACCCGTAATGCTATGATTTGGGCCGCTTATAGCGATCGGCAGAACTGGCATCCCAGCAAGCATACCGTGATACGGGGAAATTTGATAGAGGAAGTACCAGGTGATGGTATTGTACCTATCGGTTGTGACAGTACCTTGATAGAATACAACGTAATG
>ENA-OZLM01000239-OZLM01000239.1-human-gut-metagenome-genome-assembly--contig:-NODE-239-length-12670-cov-6.598177_pt1 | contig 12670 bp, 5 predicted proteins | sample MGYA00244839_ERZ653790 | MGnify/ENA primary metagenome ERZ653790 (study PRJEB26926, sample SAMN06164796) | human gut metagenome | biome: ENVO:00009003; feature: ENVO:2100002; material: ENVO:00002003...
TGTGTATAAGAGACAGGATGGAAAAGCCATGATTTGGGAAAGTGACCGCGCAGGATTCCGCAGTCACGGAAGCTGGGGTGCTGAAGCGGATATCTATATCATGTTCTTCGACCTGGACGCATACGACCGTTTCAGAATGAGCAAGGAAGAGCTTGCCTTACTGGAAGACTCGGAAAAGAAAGACAAAGAGAAGAGTGAAGAGAAGGAGAAGGCCGATCATAAAAAAGATAAAAAGAAAGACTCCAAGAAAGAAGATGACAAGAAGGAAGTAAAGCCACTGGTTTTCGACCTTGAAAACAGCCGTGACCGTGTGATTCGTCTAACTGTAAATTCTTCACGATTGGGAGATGCTGTATTAACTCCGAAGGGTGACAAACTATATTATCAAGCAGCCTTCGAAAGCGGATATGATTTATGGGAACACGATCTTAAAGAAAACAAGACTAAAATCGTCATGAAAAAAGTCGGTGGCGGAGCCCTGCTTCCTGATAAGAAAGGCGAGAATCTGTTCCTTTGCAGCCAAGGTGGTATCAAGAAAGTCACTGTCAGCAGTGGTGAAACCAAACCTGTAGAATTCGAAGCTTTCTTCGACTACCAACCCTATGGTGAACGCGAATATATTTTCGATCATGTATGGCAACAAGTAGAAGATAAATTCTATGTAAAAGATCTGCACGGAGTAGACTGGAAAGGCTATCACGAAGCATACGCACGCTTTCTTCCATACATCAATAACAATTATGATTTTCAGGAAATGCTGAGTGAAATGCTGGGTGAGTTAAACGGTTCGCACACCGGAGCACGTTACTACTCAAACGGTCCTACACTATCCACAGCGACCCTAGGAGCATTCTATGACGAAACTTATGATGGTGACGGGCTAAAAATTAAAGAAATATTAGCAAAAGGTCCATTTGCCGTGAAAAAAACGGATGTTACTCCTGGTTGCATCATCGAGAAAATTGACGGCAAACCTATCGTGAAAGGGCAAGACTACTTCCCGCTGCTGGAAGGCAAAGCCGGAAGAAAAGTGTTACTGGCCATATATAATCCGGCTACCGGCAAACGTTTTGATATCACCATCAAAGCTATCAGCATGGGCGAACAAAGTAACTTGCTGTACAAACGTTGGGTAGAACGTTGCCGCAATATAGTCGATAAGTTATCCGAAGGCCGCATCGGCTATGTACACGTAAAAGGCATGGACAGTCAAAGTTTCCGCGAAGTATATAGTGAAGTATTGGGACGCTGCCGCAACAAAGAAGCTATTATTGTAGACACACGCCACAATGGAGGCGGATGGCTACATGATGACTTGGCCACTTTATTAAGCGGCAAGGAATATCAGCGTTTCGTTCCACGCGGACAATACATAGGCAGCGACCCATTCAATAAATGGCTCAAGCCATCCTGCGTATTGGTATGCGAGGACAATTACAGTAACGCACATGGCTTCCCATGGGTTTACAAGGAATTAAAGATAGGCAAACTGATTGGTGCTCCGGTTCCGGGCACAATGACTGCCGTATGGTGGGAAAACCAGATCGACCCGAGTATTGTGTTCGGTATTCCTCAGGTGGGTTGCATGGATATGCGTGGACAATATGCAGAAAATCACCAACTTTCTCCAGACATTGAAGTTTATAATACTCCAGAAAAGGCATTGGTAGGTGAAGACCAGCAGTTGGAAGCAGCCGTACAAGAAATGCTGAAAACAATAGGGGAAAAGAAATAAAACAATCCCATCCTGATAAAAAGAAAAAGGTGTCAAAACACAACCTTTGAGGAAAAGGACTTTTCATCCGAGGATACTTTGACACCCTTTATCAGCCATAAAAAGAGCCGTATCAACTCTACTCCCAAGTAATGATACGGCTCTTTTTTATACATTACAGCAAGATAATGTATGGGGCATCTATGCTGAGCATACTTAAATATGTCATAATGATGCTCTATAAGTTGTTCCCACTCATGCCCTCATTTCCAACTATAACCCACTCATTGTAAAGTCATTACCCTCACTCCTTATTCCTCATTCTCATCTCTTAAGACACTCATTCACAATATAATATACATTCACAAGCCTATAAACCGGTTATTTGGTAAGCCCCCTGTTTTTTCAGTTTTTCTTCCTTGCACAAACGGCATAAATAACGGTGTCGTAGTTTGTATCATACTGTTCTTCTTTGACGATTAAAAGTTCAATATCTGTTAATCACGAATGTAATTAAGTCTAATCACTATTGTAGTTAACTTTAACCACTACTGTAATTAAACTTAGTCACAGTAGTGAATAAGCAATTACAAACATATAAAAGTGAGAAAATAAAAGGGAGAAAACAGATAAGAGACAGGGAAATATGCATACATAGACTACCGCCAACTCGCTGCACAAGCCATGCAGCTGCTTTATAAGAACGAACGTTATGGGTTGAATGATGAAAATGAGAAGGTATTTTGGCAAAACAACACCGAATTTGAGTAAATTTCGCCTTTGGAACAGTTGTTTAAATGTCACTTCTATTCCGCCACTACAGAGAAGAAGGGAGAAAGGCTGACCGCACATGAAGATTTTCAATTATTTGCAAGAGTACAAGCGTGAAAAACCTGTCAATCAACAAGATAAATTAATACAGACACATTATCCGCAAACTGAACATTCACCCAAAAGCCAGCAGAAAAGGTACTTTATATCACATGATAAAGTTAGAATAATTTATTTTCAAGCATCTGTGTTAGTGAGGGCAATGCCCTCACTAACACAGATACTACCATCACTAATAAGCAGTTCATTATAAACCAGTTAGAGCCAAAGTGAGGGCATGAGGGCATTTTCGCGTCCAACTTTCTATTTGTTAAGTTGAAAGGGATGGTTTCTATTCTCCGGTATGAAAGACACCGTTTCCGGCATCGCACCAACTTATCTTGCTCTTTCTTTCCAAAGACGAGTCATATCTTCCAAAGTCTTTCCTTTTGTTTCAGGAACCATCTTCCATACAAACAGAGCTGCAAGCACACAAATCACGCCATAAAGCCCATAGGCAAACACCGGACTGAATTCATACATGGCAGGAAAAGTGGAAGAGACCAGATAATTGAATATCCATTGGAAAGCTACAGCAATAGCCACTGCCTTGCCGCGGATAGTATTCGGAAATATCTCTGCAATCAACACCCAGCAGATAGGTCCCCATGACATCATAAAGAATGCAGCATAAACTATGATGGAAAGAACAGGAAGAATACCTTCCACCTGAAACTCATCACAAAACGCAACACAGAATGCACCTACAGCCATGCCAATAGAACCAACAATCAACAAGGGTTTACGTCCCATCTTCTCTACGGTAAAGATGGCAATCAATGTAAAGAGAATATTAACTACCCCCATTACCACAGTCTGCATCATACTATCGCCACCGCCACCGATTTTTTCAAAAATACGCGGTGCATAATAAAGCACAGCATTAATGCCGATAGCTTGCTGAAATACAGAAAGCAAGATGCCGACTACAATAACTGTCAGCCCGTATGTAAGCAGTTTTTCCGTTTTCTCGGAAGTTACAGCCTTTATTTCAGACAAAATAGTTTTAGCCTTATCTGTTCCATTTACTTTTTCAAGTACAGAAAACGCTTTATCATCCTGATGGGTCATAGCCAAATAGCGCGGAGTTTCAGGAACCAAAAACAATAAAATGCCAAATAATGCAGCCGGAACCGCTTCTGAACCAAACATATATCTCCAACCATCGGAAACAAGCACTTCATCCGGCATACCATCTTTAATCATATAATTGACAAAATAGACTACCAACATGCCAAAAATAATAGCAAACTGATTACAGGAAACCAATTTACCACGAATTTCGGAAGGGGCAATTTCGGCAATGTACATCGGACAAACAGCAGAGGCAAGTCCTACACCGATTCCCCCGATGATACGATAAAAGTTAAAAGCAAGGATCAATGCAAACGAAGTATCTCCTTTCGAGAAAAATAAAAATTCGGGATAATAAGAGCCTAAAGCAGACAGGAAGAACAATAAAGCAGCCAGACGCAACGAATTACGACGTCCTAGCCCCGAAGCAAAATAACCGGAAAAAGCACTGCCAATGACGCAACCTATCAATGCACTGGAAGCAGTCACGCCATGCCAGAAAGCATCTAATCCCAAATGTTTTTGCAGAGCCTGCTCCGCTCCCGAAATAACAGCTGTATCATAACCGAAAAGTAAACCGCCGAGAATGGCTATAAACACCACTCCCATCAGATAGAAATTGTTTTTCTTGTTTTTCATAATAAAAGAATTATAATAGTTTTCGTAATAAATACAATAACAAAGCTGTGCGAAAATAATCATTAATACGTAATTCTATTATAATTCTCCAACCATTTTAAATCTTTTTCACATCAAGGAAAAACAAGATTATTCCGTCTGAACTGTTCTATGTCTTCCTTTTTTAATCCTATCTTATCCAATGACTTAGGAAGATTATGGTCATTAAGATAATAACGCGGACGAATGAGATATTGTCTGTTTGCTACCGATAGGCTATCTGCCCTATAAGGTGTCTGTACCCCTGCCAAATTCAGCATGGTATGAAACACGGAGGCATTTCCCGCCACCGGTTTTTCACGGTTCTGCAATATAGCTTCATGTACTTCCACATTCTTTTCTCTATATGTTTTGGACAACCAAATTAAAAATGGCACATGCAGTTGATAATAAGACGGGACTGGGGATGCATGTAAAAATAATTTTCGATTATCATCAAAAATATCCTCTCCATGATCCGAAGTATAAAGCATAGCCGAAAAAGAGTTCATTTTCTGCAATAAAGTGATCAAAGAAGCCAGAAAACCATCTGTATAACGGATAGTGTTATCGTATGCATTCATCAAATACTCTTTATTCTCATATTTGGCGTCTGTCAGATTATCCGGTTTAAAGACAGACATGGATTCGGGATAACGTTCTTTATAATTAAAATGTGATCCATAGGCATGCAGCACGATGAATAATTTTTGATGACCTGCCTTTAGCTCCTTTTCTACCAGAAACAATAGTTCGTCATCCGAAATATTGGCTCCTTTCGGAGCATCTTTCTTGATAAACTTCCAATCATCTGCCTCCATCCCCAAAAAATCAATAAAAGAATGGTTAGGAAGCTGGTTCGAAAAAAAGGCAGTATGAAATCCTGCTTCCTTGAAAGCGGTAATGATTCCTTTCTGTCTATAAAGACAGTCATAATCCTCAGCCGAAGCTGCCGAAAGCAACATAGGCACACTTTTATGAGTAGTATTAGACTGGGTAAGCACATCCGTGAAAGTTACCAACCCCTCCATTTTATCAAGTAATGGAGTGGTATTCCTTTCATAACCATAAAGTCCGAAATTACAGGCACGGGCCGTTTCCCCTATCACCAAGACATAAACTTCCCGGCTGTTTTCATCATGTGCGGCACTGGCATTAAAAGTAAAATCCCTTGAAGTTTCCGCATATCCGGCTGTTTCGCCCGCACGTTCTGCAGCCAATACTAGATTATAACATACATTAGCCGGATACATTTCGATCTTTACCTGATAATCACGTTGCGTCGCATAGCAGATAACGGTCAATAACGCTCCTGCAACAATGCCTGCCAAGGCATACTTACGTTGAGAACGAATAAAAGAATATTCCAACTGATTACCCCGGGCCCATGAAAAACCTCCCAAGACCAAAGCAGGAATGTAAACAACAAAAACACCAATTACAGCCGGCAGTAAATTATCCAACAGTTCCATCACCTCCCCGGAATTAGTAGTTGTCAGATTCAGGAACATATCTACTGCAATGATAGAACGCCCGAACAGGTATAGCAATACCAGTTGGAATGCCGCAAAGAAAACAAACGGAAATAAGATCCAAATAGTCTTTCCAGGTTTACGCCCCAATGTCATAATCAACCAATAAACCGATACCGGCAGAATGACATTACAAATACGTGCCCAAAGTGTCATTTGCTGTTCTGTAAAAAACAATGCCACATTGGGAATGGCCAAGACAACGATGAACAGAACGAACAACCGTTGTGGCTCACAACACCACTGAATAAATTCTTTAAAATGCTTCATTTATATTAAAGATAAAACCAGACTGTCCATTTTTTCCAAATCCATAGTCCAGACGAACATTTACATTCTTTTTAAACTCCCAACGATAACCTATTCCATAATTAGGCAACACTCTGTCCATGCACAAAGCACTGAACTTATTGAATACAGTTCCGGCCCCTATCCAAACTACAACACCATTACGTTTCCATACATGCTGACGCAATTCCACCTGCCCCTCTATTTTATGCTTGTCACGATAGCGCCCTTCGTAATAACCACGCATGGAATACGAATTTCCCAACAGCGCCATCATAGCCCACGACGGATTACCGAAATTAAAAGTACCGCGTAATTCTCCTGCCAACAATCCTCCTTCCCATACAGGATGATAATAACTGGTACGCAAATCCGTAGTACTGAATGCATAATCGTTTCCTAAAAACTTAGGACGGAAACATTGGGTAATATTCAAATAATATCCCTTATGGGGATTGGTCAACACATCGCGCGAATCATATGCCAAAGAAAGGCCCACTCCATAATTAGCAGTAGTAAGATTCATCCCCTCCAGTAGTTCGGGGCGTTCCATATTCTTACCATGCACATAATCATAAGATACCATAGGACCTATATATAGATTATCCGCTATCCGAAACAGGAAACTAGCTTTAACTTGTGCTTGCCAGCGATCTAAATCAGATTCATTGGCATCTACCTTACCCATATCGTACCCTATTCCCCAAAACTTGGAAGGAAAGGAATAAAAATAAAGAGTATAATCCAGCCGGTATTTGTCCTGCGGAAAGATATGAGTTCCGCGTATCCCCAACATATAGAAGCCAACAGTGGAAACATCTCCAAATAAAGATACATTGGACGGGGGAAGAAGCATGTCACTTCTATCAGCACGATAAAGCCCCGCTGCCACCAGTCCAAGCCCCAGTTTGGTATCCGTACTGTAATGTGGTCCGCCAATAATACTGAAATCAAATTTCTTATGATTCTTATCTTTATTAGCATCATTAAAATAGTCCAGAAACTTTTTGAAAAAAGTCCTTTTCTGTACTGTGCTGTCTTTGTGTTGCGTTGTCGTATCTTCAGGCAAATAAAACAGCCCACCCTCTTGCGTGACTGCCAAAGCCGCATCTGCCATACATATAAAGATTACGATCAAAAATGATATTTTCTTCATTGTAACCTGTTATTTTTTCCACTGTTAAAACAAGCTTTACAGTAAACATAAACTGAATAAAAACAAATAAAGCAGGTCTGGATACAAAGATAGCCAAACCTGCTTTATTGTGACTTTTTTATATAATAAGAATCTGGTCTGAATTTACCTATTTCTGTCCTAAATACCTTATACCGGTTGCTTTTCTGTAATCAGCCAACGCAATCTTCTGCTCATAATAAGATTGGATAAGGTTTGTATATGCCTGTATCCATGTCAGCTGTGCAGAAAGCACATCCAAAATAGTCAACTTACCTTCAGTATAACTAAAAGTGTTCAAATCCAAATTCTCTTCTGCCAGTTTGCAGTTCTCCTCGGCAATACTTATCTGACGGGTATTCTCGGTCAGACTAGTCCACGCCTTCGCCACTTCTTTGCTTATTTGGTCTTGCTTATCTTGCAATGCATACTGCTTGCCCAATAAAATAGCCTTCTGTGCAGCCGTCGATTTAAAGCGGGCTCCCCAATGGAAAATCGGCAATTTAATAGAGGCATACACATTACTATTAAACATAGTTTCGCCCGAAATGTTCAACATCTGTGTTCCCCATGTCTCTTTAAAACCGATAGAAAGAGAAGGATTGTACTTGGCGGCAGCCAGACTTACCTGTCTTTTCTGATAATCCACATCCAACTGTGAGATAGCATAATCGGGACGCACATTCAAGGCTGTTTCCGCTCCAATAAAGGCAGGCATAGGCAATATGGTAGAAATAGAATCCGTCAAATCCATTTCAGCCAGCGGTTCCAATCCCATCAGCACATTCATATTCTGCAAGGCGACCTGATAAGACTGGTAGCTGCTGGAACGTTGCAATTCAGCCTCTTTCAAACGGGTCTGCATCTGAATGAGATCCGTCTTGCTGATATAGCCATCATCGTACTTATCTTGCAGCACTTTGGTCAACTGCTCAATAATCTGTACATACTGGCACATCGTTTCATACATTTCTTTTTGTGCGGCTGTTCCCCAATAACTGGCTTCAGCGGCATAGATAATATTATCCGTTGTCAAATCCACCGACTTATCCGCCATCTGAGTTTGTATTTGGGAAGCCTTATAATTGTGATAGATACTGCCACCGGCATAAATAGGTTGTGATACCCCTACTTCGGCACTGTATGAATCGTGCTCCATAGGAACAGCCATTCCGCCAAAATCCATCTCGTATTTGTTAATACGATACTGATAGCTTCCCGTTGCATCAACAGCCGGGAAGAAAGCGGTTTTTGCCGCTTTCATAGCTTTCTGCATAGCTGTACGTTGTGCCACACTCTGTTTTAAGGTTTGGCTATAATCCAGTACCTTTTGTTCAAAGGTAGAATAATCCACGACAGTCTGAGCCGAAAGTGTACCGGTCATACAAGCCATACTTATAATATAGATCATCTTAGTTTTCATTATCTGTCTGCTCTGATTTTAAAGAAAATACAATAAGTTACCGGAAGAACAAAAATGGTCAGTACCGTCGATACGAACAAACCACCCATAATGGTAGCCGCCATACCTGCAAACATGGCATCGCCCAACAATGGAAGCATACCCAGAATAGTAGTTCCGGAAGCCATGGTCACCGGAACGATACGCGTCTTGGTAGCCTCGACCACGGCAGGCACAGCACCCTTTCCATCCTTCAACTGAAGTCCGATTTCATCGACCAGCACAATGGCGTTCTTGATATTCATACCAATCAATCCCAACAGACCGAGGATGGCAAAGAAGTCCAATGACTTGCCAAACAAGAGCAATCCCCATACCACACCGATAAACACCAGCGGCAACATAAGCATAATCAATACCGGCTTGCGGTAGTTGCTGGGGAAAAGAAACAGCAGAACCACATAAATCAACAGGAAAGTCAGCGGAATATTCTTCGCCAATGCAGCATTACTTACATCCTGTGTTTCCTGCTCACCGAAATATTTCATTTTATACCCTTCGGGCAACTGCATCTGCTCTTGTACGGCAGTAAGCACCTGTTTAAACGCAGCCATCGTATTGGCTCCACGTTTAGGTTCACATTGCATCATCATACAACGCTCGCGGTTAAAGCGACGGACTACATTATAATCATAACCCAAAGCGAAATTATCGATTACCTGTTCCACTTTCACGGAATTTCCTTTCGTACTGAATACAGGCACACTTTTCACATCATTCAAGTTCATTTTTTCCACATCCTCATCTTTCAGCAGGATAGGCAAGGAAACATCCCCCTCACGATATTCTCCCAAAGGCAAACCATTGGTAGCCGTACGGAATGAGTTGGCAACCTGCTGACGGGTAATCCCCAAGCGTAAACCTTTCTGTTGAGAGAACATCGGTTTCCACACGGGCACCTTATCTCCCCAGTTGGAACGGATATCCGTCACCATATCACACTGGCGGGCTATTTTCTTCGCCCTTTCAACCAATGCGGTCAATGTATCGGGATTCTCACCGATAAAACCGATCTCAATAGCAGCTTCAGGCACCGGAGACAAAGCAAAAAGTGCCGAACGGGTAATGATATTGGGAAAGTTCTGGGTCATGTGCTCATAAAACTGCTGTTCTACTTCGGCTGCATCTTCGGGGTCTTTAGTTTCCACCATCACATTAGCATAGTTAGACTTCGGTCCAAAAGAAGAACTTGCCAAATAGTAACGCAACGGAGTACCACCCAATGTCACCGAATATGATTTAACTTTCTCATGATTCTTCAAATAACCCTCCACCTTCATCACATCCTGATCTACCGCATGAATACTGAATCCCTCAGGGAATACCAGATCAGCACGAAAATAAGGCTTATTCATTTTCGGAAAAAAACTCTGAGGCATAACAGCCATAATAACCAAAGAAAGCACCAAAGTTACAAAAACCGTGGTCAATGTCACAAAACGGCGTTTAATCAGCAAGGTCAGAAACTTCTCGAATTTATGATAGAGTTTAGTATCATACGGATCTTTCATTGCACCGCCGGGAACAGCTTCTTTCAAAATAAAATTACCAAAAGTCGTAGTCTGGCACAAAGCCAGAATCCAGCTCAATCCCAGTGATACAGCCAATACAACAAATAGCGGTTTCACAATCTCAGCCACGGATGCCGGTGCCAGATACAAAGGCAAGAAAGAGCAGATAGCAATAAAAGTAGCGCCCAGCAATGCCCATTGCGGCTTGATGGCTCCCTCTATCAATGACTGATAACGTGATTTTCCGCGCTTGATACCTATCTGCGCATTATCTGTCACCACAATGGCATTGTCCACCAGCATCCCCATGGCGATAATAAATGCCGCCAAGGAAGTACGGTTCAATCCTACCCCCCACATCAACATAATAAGCAAAGTACCACCTACTGAGAAAAGTAACGAACTACCTATCAGCATACCGGCACGCGATCCCATCACCACAAAGATAATCAGGATAACAATAACCAATGATTCTATCAAATTCAGGATAAAGCCATTATTCGCCTCATCAGCAATCTTGTCCTCAGGATAAAGCGAGGTCAGTTCAATGCCGATAGGCAACAATTGCTCTATTTCCGCCAACCTTTCGTCCACTGCTTTACCCACAGCCACCACATTATCCTTTGCTCCACTGGCCACACCTATACCGATAGCACGTTTACCATTGACCCGCATCAAGGTTGAAGGCGGATCATAGTATCCACGCTCCACTGTTGCAATATCCCCCAAACGGACTTCCCGTCCGTCCTTGCTGATAATCAACTGGTTTTCTATATCTTCCAGACTGGTATAAGTCCCTTCCGTACGCAAGCGCAACTGATAAATTTCTGTCGCTATATCTCCTGTATTCACCTGTATATTCTGCTTCTGCAAGATGCCCATAATCGAAGTGGGATCAATACCCAATGCCGAAAGTTTGGAGGTAGATATCTTGACATTGATCACTTCGGTCTGCTCTCCGTATAACATTACTTTCTGTACTCCCTCAATCGGGGTCAGCTGAGTACGGATACGCTGTGCCCAGTCACGCAAATCGGTATACGAGAAGCCCTCATCAGCTGTCAAAGCATAATAAATACCATACACATCACCAAAGTCATCATTTACAGTAATGGTAGACGCCCCACTGGGCAACTTAGGTTGTATATTCGCCACTTTACGACGTAATTCGTCCCATTTTACAGGCATATAATCCGGATCAATCGTAGGCTGAAGTTCAATAGAAATCTTAGACAGTCCGAAATAAGATTCCGATTTAATCTGATATACATCTGTCATGGACTGAATTTCACGTTCAATCGGTTCCGTAATCAGTTTCTCCACTTCATGTGGGTTCGCTCCCGGATACTGGGTAACCAATACCGCAGTCTTTATCACAAAAGGCGCATCTTCTTTCTTAGGCAGCTTGAAGAAGGAGATTACTCCACCTATCAGCAAAATAGCCAAAAAGAAATAGATAACCTTCCGGTTCTCCAAAGAATATTTTGGAATATTCATGATATGCTCTCTCCTTTTTTATTCTGTTAATATTTTTACTTGCTGGCCATCTACCAGATAAGACGCTCCGGCAGACACAACCTGTTCGCCCGGTTCAATATTTCCGGATACTATCAGGTCGTTACGTCCTACAATAATTCCCTCATCACTGACTTTACGCAGTTCTACTTTCTGTGTAGACGGATTATATATAAATACGATCTTGCTATTCAAGTTATTATCAAACACTACAGCGGACAAAGGCACTGTAATTCCTTCTTTTACCACATCATTCTCAATATTGACAATAACACGGCAAGAAAAGCCCACCGATACCTTATATTTTTTCAAATCAAATTCCGGATCATCAATGTAAAGGAATACAGGAACTCCTGCCCCATCGGGAGAAGCCTCTACATACTCCTTTACTTTTGCCTGAAATAATTTTCCTTTATAGGCATCAAATTCTACGTAAATAGTAGAAGGAGAAGTTACATAAGAAATATTCGTTTCGGGGATAGTGAACTCCACTTGCAATTTAGCCGGATTAATCAAACACACCACTCCTTGTCCTGGCTGTACACGCTGATAGTTTTCAACATATTTTTTTTGGATAAAGCCATCAAATGGAGCGCGTAGCTTGGTGTCATTCAATGTGTTTTGCGCATTTTCAAATGCCGATTTGGCATTGGTATACGAAGCTTGGGTCGTTTCGAACTCTTGCATGGAAATAGCATTCTTGGCCAACAGTTTCTCTGCGCGTTGCATCTGTGATGACGCCTTTTGGAATGAAGCCCTCTTAGCGTCATAATCCAGTTTGTAATCTGTCGGATCAATTTCGGCCACTACCTGTCCTTTCTTCACCCGTTGTCCTTCGAGTACATTCATTGCTACCAGCGGACCGGACATTTT
>ENA-OZLM01000263-OZLM01000263.1-human-gut-metagenome-genome-assembly--contig:-NODE-263-length-12141-cov-12.318716_pt1 | contig 12141 bp, 14 predicted proteins | sample MGYA00244839_ERZ653790 | MGnify/ENA primary metagenome ERZ653790 (study PRJEB26926, sample SAMN06164796) | human gut metagenome | biome: ENVO:00009003; feature: ENVO:2100002; material: ENVO:00002003...
CTCTTAATCCAGGGGGCACAAATGCCGGAAATACGGCAAAAACTCCGGTAAAAACCCTAGTTTACATCATGCCTACTAAGACTCCAAAAGTTAACATGATGTAAACTTTTGGCAAATAAAAAATAAGACTGCTACCATTTGGATCAGACGGAGCAAGCTCTTCATCCGAACGGTGAGCAGTCTTATTTTTTATTTTTGGGCATCCTGTTTCATCAGCTTCAAAAGATATGAAAACTTACTTCTGATAGGCTTCTGCTTATCCCGTCTTTTTATCTCCTTCGCTTTTTGGTCTAGGTAGTGATACCTCATATGCTCAACTGAACCATAGCAAGCGGAGCTTTGCGGAAGTTTAAAGTCAGGTATCGTAATCAGCACAGAAAAAAGCTCATCATACTGTTCCGGTGTGAAATTAAAATCTTCAAGCGGTATCTGCCACAGCTCTTTTTCTTTTTCCGTTTCTTCTTGCCACTGCTCCAGTGTTATTTGGTTTTCGTCCACTTCTTCAAGGCTTACTTTTGGAAGTGTCTCGACTTCAAAGTGGACTGCCACCACAGACCGACCTTTTTTTATAGGCTCGTAGGAATATCTGCACTCTGTCTTTTCGTGCATTTCCTTTTGTACCCTTTTCAGCACTTGCTTGTTAAATTCCTTGAATGCCGAGTACGTTTCCACTTTATCGCAATCGAGAATCTGTTTCAGTTCATCAAGTGGCACGTCCCAACTCTTCCGGAAGCGGTTGGCTTCAAGGTAAATGAACATGATGTATGTGTACCGGCTTGTGAGTGATGTGATACAGCGGAGCTTGTAACGCAGATAACCGAGGTTCTCGATGTTAAAAAAATACTTCATAGCCTTCTGTGTACATTCCAGTTTTACTTGCCACAGTCCGTAATCGTCCTGTTCTGCCACCGCTTCTTCAAAAAGTGTTACCAGTCTGAACCCCTTTCTCATACTCTCGTCTGGTATCTCTATCACGTTTCCCATAAGGTGCTTGAGCCTTGTTTCAAGGTCTTGGTTGTTAATTTTCTTCACTCCGAGTATCTTTTCAAGCTCGCCCTTTTCAAACATCACAGCACGTTTTTCGGGTTTATGGCTGTCTATCCTTGAGAGATATGTATCAAGGATTTTAAACTCTGCAAGTGTCAGCTCCGACCGCCACAGGGCAAAGAGTGGCAAGCTCTTCTGTACTGTTAGCTTGTCTTCGTTGCGTAAACTGGTTATTGGTTTAATCTTCTTTCTTGCCACGTCTATTTCTCCAAATTAATCCATAGTTCGACTTTATCCATTCCACCGCCTATGATGTTCCAATTCTTGATTTCCCTGTCCTTGACTTTGTCCCACCAGGATTCCCTGGCTATGCAGGTCGGTTTGTAGTGGTTTGGGTTATTGTCTGAAAGTTCCCAGTCCTTAACATCTGTCCAAAAATCATAATTTGCCTCCTCGCAATATCCGTCTATGGATATGCAGGCATTACCGCCATAGTTCTGTAAAAATTCTTCTAGTGTCATATTTCCACTTCTCCCTAATCAATTTCCGTCAACTGCACTACCATGCTATCACCTGTTTTATCCGTTACCTTGATTGCATTTGCTCCATCCATTTCCCATGTCACAGAACCCTCGACAAAATTACTGCCTATCCAGTTCTGTATCTTTTTAGCCTGTATCTGTCTGTATTCTGCTATTGTCTTTGCTCCTTTGATTACCATGTATCCGCCCTCTCTTTCTATCAATCTGTGATTATTATATCTAATAGGTGGTAATGAGTCAATGATAAATTACCACCTATTAGAATTTCTTCACCACCCCATTGGAATTTCTTCACCACCCCATTGGAATTTCTTCACCACCTATAAGTCTGAAAAGCCTTGATTTTACTGGATTTTTGACACACCGTAATCAAGTAAGTAATCAAGTAAGTAATCAAGTAAGTAATCAAGCTATCAATCAAGGGGAACGAGCTTCGCTCTGATAGGTGGATTGACCTTTTAGAACCAGTGAAAAATACATTGGTTCTAAAACCTCAAACCGTAAATTAAGTATCAAGACATAGAAATTCCCCTACAAGCTCGTATAAGGCTCATAGGGGAATTTAAACACGTTTGGCGGTAATCCTTGCCTACAAGCTCGTATAAGCGAGAATGCAGTCAAGCGAGTGAGGGAGCATAAGGAACGACCAACGGGAGTGGTAGCGGACTGAACGACCTTGACGGAATGGAGCGACCTACACTATCCCCGCAAGGGGCAAGTAACAACTTGCTCCCTCTGCCTAACGGCGAGTGAAAAATGAGGGTGCAGGGGCATCATGCTCCTGCTGGGTAAGCCGGAACGGCTAGGGTGACACCCTATTGAGTGGACTGTAGTTTGAACTACTGGTATAATTCTTATAAAAAAGAAAAGGGGATAAAATGCCATGTTTAACAGAATTAAAGAATTTTTCAGAAAAAAATCGGAAGAAAAAAAGCTTCAGGAACAACGTGCTGATGAGTTAACAGAATTTTTCAATTCGCATAGAGCTCAGATAAAGCGTTTGGATGAAGTCCGAAAAAAAATACAAAAAGATTATCCATTTTCTTGTGGTTTATGATATAGTGTTTCCAAGATATAAATTCAACCCTGTTTTTACGGTGTTGTAAGACGGGGAGAACGGTCGTTGTCCTGCAGGGCTACGCTGTACCGGAGGGGGCGCCCCGTGGCGCGCGGACGGAGTGTAAGCAGCGAAGCGGGGCGCCCCTTCCGGGGCGGCGCTAAGTCCTACAGGACTAAGCCGGGCGCGTCAGCGCCCGGCTTACCCCACCGAATGTAACACGGGGGTACAAATGCGATAGGCGACTCTTAATCCAGGGGGCACAAATGCCGGAAATACGGCAAAAACTCCGGTAAAAACTTTAGTTTACACCTTGTTGACTAAGACCCCAAAAGTCAACATGATGTAAACTATCCGCAAAAATACAAAAAATAACCTGCCTGCATACGGTATTGCGGGGATCATATGTATTTTGAATTTTGAAAAAACGAAACGAAAAAGGAATCTTTTAAGGAGGTGGAGAAGATGGCACAGACAGAAAACAGTGTTACTGCTTATGATGTGGAAGACTGGAAGAACAAAGGCAGAACGCAGATGTCACCGGCAGAGCGTGAAAGCTGGTTAAATGAAGGACAGCTTCTTTTAACTGATTACGCAGAGGGGATCGAACGGGAATGGGAACTGATCAAATTTTATGGTCAGCTCCTTGCGGCGGTGGCAGACTGGTGTATCGTCTTTTTAAAAGGCGCACATGGTCCGAAGTGGACGGACGGGCAGGAACTTAATTATAAGCGCAGACGGATCGAATACCAGCAGGAAGAAATGATTACACACGGCTTTTTCATTCCGCCGGAGTTTGCTGATCTGCCGCCGGAAATGGACGTAAATTATATGCGTGGCAGGGAGAACATAAAGAAAAATGCAAAAGCAGCATTAAAACAGATTTTAGAAAATCCGGATTATCAGTTTGTAGCAGATCATGCAAGTTTTCTCGGGCGGATCCAGACGGCGTGCATGCGCATACGACCGGACGAAGTGACCGGAAGAGTAGGAAAGCTGCAGGAAGCGATTGAGAAAAATGATTTTCCAGGAATGCGGCGTTATGCAGATGCGGATCCGGTCATTGCGGCGGCAGCTGTCTGCAGGGCAGAAATGGAACCAGCGTTAGATGATTTGAACCTGTTTTAACTGTGATAATGTCGGAAAAAAGAAAAAAAGGTTATGTGGTGGGAGCCTTGTTTCAAGATAAGGCAGCAACCAAAAACAGTTTGATTATACCGGCTGTTTTGGTGGGTGGAAGAAAGAAAAAAAACACAGAAGGGAGGAATGTACATATGGGTGTGAGAGTTGTTATCCCGAACATGTCAAAGACATTCGGAGCGTTGCACTATGCCGGCGAAGGCGAAGCGGTCACATGGAACATCTATGGAGAAGATGTCAAAGGAAATTTCTACACGTTCTTTGCTGACGTGCTCCGCGGGGAAGTCGTGGAAGCCCTGGTGATCGGCGCGAACGGATCCCAGCCGTTTGAGTTTGGCGAAGCGGTCGTTTTGGAAAATCCAAGCATTATTGCAAGAAGTCATGAAACCCGGAGCGACGGAATGAACAGCCTGCTTTTAATGGCGGACGGTATCTACCGGGAATCAGATATCTGCCTGGAAGACGAACTGGATAATGGCAGTGTGGATGAGCTGGTAGAAGAATACCTGGCAAAACACGGATACCGCATTATAAAGCGGGACGAATAAAGAAAAGGTAAATGAGGAAGACAGATCAGAAAAACAGACAAAACAATATGTGAAAAGTGTAAGCAGAAAGAGAGGAAAATATCATGGAATTAAAAAACGTATTTATTGATGCGGGAAAATCGTTAGGAAACATTACTTTTGCTGGAGCAGGCAAAGAAAACCAGACACGTGCAAACGGCAGGCGTGCGGTTACATCAAGAACTTACAGCCTCTATTCCGATGTACAGCGCGCGGATAACGTTGAGGTTACCATTCCTGGAAAGGCAGGGGTAAAGCATTTTGAGTACGAGGAACCGGTGGCGCTTATTAATCCCCGTGTGGAAATTGAAGGATACGCGATCAATAACAGGGGTTATGTGAATTATAAAATTTATGCGGATGATATCATTTCCGTGGATGAGCTGGCAGATACAGGGGTAAAGCAGTAATCCGGTAAAAGAAGCATATGCAGCATAGCAAATGAAACAAAAGAAAACAATTCAAAAAGAAAAGAATAGAAAATAAAAAAGATTAGAAAGATGGAGGAAAGACAATGAGATTTTCAGAAGGATTATTTATCGATACAGAGAAAACATTAGGAGAATTAAAGTTTGCGGCATTGCGCAGAGAGAACTACGCACAGGACGAAGAAGGGAATGTGACCGATGAGGTTACAAAACGTACATATGACCTGAAATGTCAGCGCCAGGGGCACACGATCACAGTCAGCATTCCACCGGAAGCCGGAGAAAAAGACTTCCCATACAATGCGGCGGTAACGCTTGTAAATCCGGTAGTAAGCGCAAGAGCGGATGCAACGTTTGGTGGAAGGGCAACGGCAGACTGGTACATCAATGCGGACGATATCGTATTGGCAGATGCTGCAGGAAAACCTGCTGATCAGACAAAAGCTGCCGGAGCAGACGCATCGAAAACAGCAGATCAGAACAAACCATCTGATAAAGCTGCAGATAAGACCGGAACGGACGCAAAGGACGGAGGAAATAAAAAATAAATAACCGGATGGGAGAGTGGAATAGATGAACAGATTTCCAATTTGGAAAGGAAACCGCATCGGGCGTTATGATGACAGGCTGATTTTACGGTCTGTCATTTTTTTCGCCCTGGTCATTACAGCATTATCCGCTTTTGTGATCCGGCTGACAGAAGGGAATATCCTGCTTAGGGTATTCCTTCTCTTCCTGCTCACGATTTTATGTCTGCTGGATCTACTTTATAAATGGAAAAGCGGCCGCATGACAGACATCCGCAACCGCCAGGCAATGGCGCGTATGCTGCTGGAAAATCGATGGTTTGAGACAGAGCCACTGCAGCAGAGTAAAACAGGCGGCAGAATGGAGCGGATCACATATTTTCCGGCGCTTTATTACAGGCGGAAAAAACGGTATATCTATGTGACAGTCAAGATCAGTATGGGAAAGTATCAGGATAAGTTGCTTACCCTGGAGGAAAAATTAGAAACCGGGTTAAATTGTGAACTGGTAAAAAAAGATACAAGAGATATCTGGGTTAAATATGAGTTCCTGACCGGAGTTGAAAAGAACCGGATCGATATTCAGGATGTGAAGGCAAAAAATGGAGAATTAAATCTGATGAAACATATTTCATGGAAGTATGACAAATTGCCGCACATGTTGATTTCAGGTGATACAGGAAGCGGAAAGACAATCTTTCTGCTGATTGTGATAAAAGCGTTATTAGAATCCGGTGCAGTGCTGCATATCTGTGATCCGAAGAAAGCGGACCTGTCCTATTTATCCAGGATCATGCCGGATGTGAACTACGATACAGAGAACATGATGAGATGCGTTGAAACTTTCTATGAGGGAATGGAAGCCCGTTATGATGAAATGCAGGAACATCCGGATTTCCGGATGGGTGCGAATTATGCGAAAGTCGGTTTGACGCCACATTTTCTGATCTTTGATGAATATGTGGCTTTTATGGATACGCTTGCAAAAAAAGAGTGGGAAGAGGTCATGAAGCTGATCCGGATTATTATCATGAAAGGCAGACAGGCAGGATATTTTATTATTCTTGCGTGTCAGCGACCAGATGCAAAATACCTCGGAGATGGTGTCTGCGATCAGTTCGGTTTCCGTGTTGCGCTGGGCAGTATGTCTGCAAGTGGCTACACCATGATGTTTGGCAGCATTGACAAACAATTCAAAGAAAAAGATATTGCCGGGCGTGGCTATGTGAACACCGGAAACGGTGTTGTAACAGAGTTTTACGCTCCATATGTAGATCCGGGATATGATTTTTTTACAGAGCTGTCGCGGATCTATGAAGAAAGACAGCAGGAAGGAGAAGCGTATGATCGAATGTATGAAAACGGCAGCGAAACTGCCGGAGAGGAATGAAGAAAAAGAAAATAAAAAACAGACGGAACATATTTACATCAGTGGACCGATTACCGGAACATCGGATTATATGAAACGTTTTGAGAAAGCAGAAAAGGAATTAACAGAAAATGGATATTCCGTGATCAATCCGGCGAAAGTCAATGCAATGCTGCCGGAAGATGCGACGTGGGAGGAATATATAAAAGTATCATTGACGCTGCTGTCGATCTGCACCGGGGTGTACATGATGCCGGGCTGGAGGGAGAGCCGTGGTGCAGTACTTGAGTTTATGCAGGCAAGACGTAATGAAATGCAGATCTATGAGGATATCCCTGGGAGACTGCAGGACTGAATAATAAAATGGGATGGTGGCAGATGTGGAAAAGAACCGGGAGATGTTAAAAGAGATTGAGAAAAAACGCAAAGAACTGGGATTATCCCAGGTAGAACTTGCAAAACGCATTGGTTTTTCAAGAGGCTATTATAACATGCTGGTGCACGGGAAAAAGCCGGTCAGTGACAAACTGGCTGACCAGCTGCAAAACGTGCTTCAGGAATACCGGAAAGAAAAAGAAAGCGGTTATGGAACACGGACAGAAGATCCGGCGGACTGTTTTAGAACAGCGGATGACGTATGGAACGCCGGAGAAACAGGAGAGATGGCAGACGAGTACATAGAAGAAAATGAAGATTCCATTGCATTTGATCCGGTGGAATGGATCACGAACCTGGAAACAAGACGGAAAAGCTACGGCGTATCGCAAAGTGAATATGCAGAAACGGCAGGAATCAATAGAAGTTATTACAGTGTATTGTTGACCGGAAAAAAACGGGCAACAAAAAAGCTGTTAGAACATTTGGAAATGGTTCTTGAGATATTTAATCCGGATAAAGAAATGGAAATTTTATTTGACTATGTTCGGATCCGGTTTGCAACCACGGATGAGAGACGCGTGATCGAAGATGCCATGAATATCCGGATGCAGTACATGATTGAGGAAGCGCACAGCTTTTACGGTTACGGACGCCAATATATCTACGGTGATATCACGGTTATGGTATCGCCGGAACATGAAAAAGGGATCCTGCTTGAACTAAAGGGCAAGGGGTGCAGACAGTTCGAAGCGTTTCTTAAGGTGCAGAAACGTACCTGGTATGATTTCTTCCGGACGGCAAGAGAAATGGGGGCGGTATTTAAGCGGATCGATATTGCGATCAACGACCGTGCCGGAATTTTAAATATACCGGAGCTGATAGTAAAATGCCGTCGGGATGAATGCATCACGATTTTTCACAGTTATAAGGATTACCAGTCCGGGGAACTGATAAGGAATCGGGAAAAAGATGCGGCAAGCATGGGAAATACATTGTACCTGGGATCCTTAAAAAGTGAAATTTATTTCTGCATTTACGAAAAGGATTATGAGCAGTATGTAAAAAATGGCACGCCGCTGGATGAGGCGGAAACGAAAAACCGTTTTGAAATACGGTTAAAAGATGAGCGTGCGGAGGTGGCGGTGGATGATCTTTTGGAGATGGAAGATGTAGCCTGTACGGCTTATTCTATTATCAACCACTATGTCCGTTTTGTAGATGCCGATCCGGAGAAGGAATGCAGAAACTGGCCGTTAAATGAGCGCTGGGTGTGGTTTTTAAACGGACAGTACCGGAGCATTAAGCTGACGACAAAACCGGAAGAGTACACACTTGACCGGACACTCCTCTGGCTTACAAGACAGGTCGCACCGTCCCTTAAAATGGTACAGAAGCTGGATGATCTCAGAGGCACGCGCCTGGCGAAGGATATGATCGAGGAAGCCAATCTGTCCCCGCATCATAAAAAAATCTTAAAACAACAGCAGGCGGCACTGGACGATGTTGTCACAGCAAGGCAGAAAGGAAGAAAATGGATTGATGATCTTAAGCAGGAATACATGGAATCCTGAAATTGCGGCGTCGCAATTTTTAAAGCGCAAAGCTGGATGTGTTATGGAACATGCGCCATAAAGAAGAAATAAAAAGAAAAAAGAAAAAATGTAACAGTAAACAGACGGCAGAAGCTGTCTTTTTTTATGCACAAAAATGTGCGGAAAGGAAAGAGAAAGATGAATTTTGGACAGGGAATTTATACGTGGCTCATGACGAATATACAGCCTCTGGTTTTAGGAGGGATTATTATTGTTGGTCTTGTGCTTTTATTTAAACACAAGATTGCGGAGCTGATTGTTTTTGCAATTATCGCGGTCATAGCGGTTGGTTTTGTCTTTAATCCCTCTGGGACAAAAGACACGATGTTAAAGATCTATAATGGCACGATCATCGAGGGCGGTGCTGCAGATGATGTAGAAGATGGAGGAAAATAATCTCTGATAAAAATAAGGTGCGGGGCGGGCTGCCCTGTGCCTTAGCTAAGTGAAAAAGGATGAAGAAAACCGCCGGACAGGCAGAAAGGAAAGAAAGGGAAGAAATGAAACAGGTAAAGTCATATACAAGCATCTGGAATGTTGAAAAAGTGATACATGCGGTCGGGGATGTTAATCTGCCGTTTCCGGCGACGATAACACAGATCGGGTATTTTACCGGAACGGCAGTTGTATGTCTTATGATTCACAACCTGCCGCCATTTGTGTATATAAAAAGTTTCGTTGTATGGGCTGCGATATGCGTAGGAAATGCGTATCTGATGTCAAAAAAGAGCTTTGATGGCAAAAATCCGTACCGATTTTTATGCGCGGCGTTTAATTATCTGATACGCCCAAAAGAGACTTATGCAGGAAAACGTGTGGTGTATCGTAAAAAGACGGTAAATGAATATATTACCGCAGTGAGGAGGGATATATATGTTCCCGATTAAGTACATCGAAAACAATATGATCTTAAACCAGCAGGGAGAATGGTGGGCGTATTATGAACTGATCCCGTACAACTATGCTTTTTTATCTCCGGATGAAAAGATGGCAGTACATGAACGGTTCCGTCAGATCATGACGGTAAACAGGGAAGGCAAGATGCATGCGCTCTGCATTGCATCTGAAACATCCGTAAGGGACAGGCAGGAACGCTGCAAGAGACACTTAAAGGGGGATCTTAAAGAAACAGCAGAAAAAGTGATCGACATCCAGACAGAAGGGCTGATCACTTCTATGGGTGGAATAGAAAATGAAGTTACCTACCGTTTCTTTTTAGGTTTTAAGCTGATCAAGGGAGAAGAGGAAGTTAGTGTAAAGAAGGTCAAGGAAGATATTTTAGCCGTATTTACAGACTTTATAAACAGTGTCAACCATAACCTGATGGGTGATTTTGTCAGCATAAACAGTGCAGAGATCGAGCGGTATGCAAAACTGGAAGACTTTTTAAGACAGCGTGTAAAAGGGAAGTTTTCCTTAAAACGCCTGGAAAAGAAAGACATTGGCTACATTGTAGAGCATATCTATGGACAACAGAAAACGCCGTATTATAAATATGAGTATTCATTTCCAAAAGAAAAGCTGGAGAAAAAAACGTTAGTCCGCAAGTACGACATTCTCCGCCTGACGCGCTGTGTGCTGCAGGAGCATCAGAAACATATCCGGATGATAAGGGAAGAGGGGGAAAGCTATGTTGCATACCTGACAATCAATGCTTTAATCGGGGAACTGGAGTTTCCATCGTCGGAGATCTTTTATTATGAGCAGGAGCGTTTCCGTTTTCCGGTAGACGTCAGTATGAACGTTGAAATCATGCCGAACAGAAGCGCATTGACGACGGTCAGAAATAAGAAAAAGGAATTAAATGACTTAGATGAGCATGCGTATGAGGCTGGTGCCGATACGGATAATTCCGTGGTAGAGGCACTGGTGGATGTGGACGAGCTGGAAAAGGACTTAGGCAGAACAAAAGAATCCATGTACAAATTAAGCTACGTTGTCCGGATTGCTGCAGAAAGCGAAGAGGAGCTGGAACGTCGTATCGCGGAGGTCAGGGATTATTACGAGAATGATTTTAACATTAAACTGGTACGCCCGTTTGGCGATATGATCGGATTCCACGAAGAATTTATTCCGTCTGGATCAAGATATGAAAATGATTATATCCAGTATGTGAAAGCAGATTTCCTGGCGGGACTTGGATTCGGTGCAGCGCGCATCCTGGGTGATCCGGATGGAAGTTACATCGGGTATGACACGGAGACTGGAAATAATATCTACATAGACCCGTCTCTTGCCTGTCAGAACGTAGTCGGCAGTGTTACAAATGCCCTTGCTGTGGCATTTACCGGAACGCTTGGCGGTGGTAAATCAATGTCTGCAAATAACATCATTTACCAGGAAGTTTTACACGGTGCAAGGGCGCTGATCCTTGATCCGAAGTCGGAACGCGGGAAATGGAAAGAAATGCTTCCGGAACTTTCGGATGAAATTAACATTATCAACCTGACCAGTGATGAGGTCAATAAAGGAATGCTTGATCCGTATGTGATCATGCAGAATAAGAAAGATGCAGACAGCCTGGCGATGGATATCCTGACATTTTTGACTGGTGTCAGTATTAAAGATGGAAAACGTTTCCCGCTTTTACGTGATGCGGTAAAGGCAGTTACAAAAAGATCGGATAGCGGACTTTTATATGTGATCGATGAATTAAATGAGATGGAGGATGAAGAAGCGCATCTGCTTGCAAGCCACATAGCAGCGTTTACCGATTATGATTTTGCGGGATTGCTGTTTTCAGATGGAAAAGTGACGCGTAAGATCAGTGCAGATAAGGCTTTAAACATTTTGCAGGTGCAGGATCTGATGCTGCCGGATTCTGAAAAAAATGTGGAGGAATATACCAGTATCGAATATTTAAGTATTGCGGTTATGATCGCGATCGGAACTTTTGCATTGGATTTTATTTATTCAGACAGGAAAATTTATAAAATCGTTGCTTTAGATGAGGCATGGAGTCTCCTGCAGGTAGCACAGGGAGCAGCTTTATCGAATAAACTTGTACGTGCCGGACGTTCCATGCAGTCCGGTGTATTTTTTATCACGCAGAGTTCTTCCGATCTTCTGGACGAAAAAATCAAAAACAATATCGGTTTGAAGTTCGCTTTTCATTCCACAGATAAGACGGAGATCCGGAATACATTAAGATTCTTTGGGCTGGATCCGGATGATGAAGAAAACCAGAATGCGATCATGGCATTAGAAACTGGGGAATGTCTGATGCAGGACATATATGGACGTGTTGGAAAAGTACATACACAGATATTACTGCAGCATGTATTTGACGCATTTGATACCAGACCTCCAAGAAGGGAGGAAGTTTCATGAGAAAGAAATGGGGAATGAAAACAAAAAGACTGCAAAAGCCGCGCAAACAGATCTTGTCAGCATTTCTTGTATGCATGCTTCTGACAGGATTATTTTTATCGGCTGCCAATATGGAGGTAGCTGCGGCTTCCGGACTGGTAGATGAAACGATCGATGCTGGAAATCTGTATAGTCAGTACCGATGGGATAATTATCAGATCGATTTCTATGTGGACACTTCCTGGG
>ENA-OZLM01000313-OZLM01000313.1-human-gut-metagenome-genome-assembly--contig:-NODE-313-length-10664-cov-3.094825_pt1 | contig 10664 bp, 8 predicted proteins | sample MGYA00244839_ERZ653790 | MGnify/ENA primary metagenome ERZ653790 (study PRJEB26926, sample SAMN06164796) | human gut metagenome | biome: ENVO:00009003; feature: ENVO:2100002; material: ENVO:00002003...
TCTACACTTCTAGCTTCGTCGGCAGCGTCAGATGTGTATAAGAGACAGTCTCTGCCCCATTTCACTATTGCTAATATCACAATCTCACAGTAAAATATAATAATCGAAAACGATCCTGCACCATGTTATTCATCAGAAATTTCCGGTTTGCACAGATTTACCGGGAATAAACAGAAGGAGACCAGCATGAAGGAAATATAACATTTAATTCTGCAATACAAGGATTTATCTGCGCCGTTTCAATCCGTGTTCCTTATAATACCGGTCTTTATCCTCATACATCAGGCGCTCCGATTCGTTTAAAAGCAGATCAATATCCTTAGGACCGTGTTCTTTCCATATCATGCCAACCGCCATCGTAACCTGATGTTCTTTCATATCCATGCGCAGTTTCTCAACGTGTTCCCTCAGGTCTTTTTCCTCAATTCCAAGACAAAGTACTAAAAATTCATCGCCGCCGATCCGATACAGACCATACCCCTTAAATACACCCGCTAAGCACTCACATGCCCTGATGATCAACCGGTCTCCGGCTTCATGCCCCTGCTCATCATTGACCTTTTTCAGCCCTGTGATATCGCAGTACACTACACCGATCTGTTCCCCATTCCACTCATGCTCCACAAACCAGTCGACCGCATAACGATTGCCAAACTGAGTGAGCTGGTCACGATAACTCATGCGTTCTAACTGACGGAGCAGATTTCTTCTCCGAATGGAGGAAACAATAAAAGATCCCATGATATGAAGCATATCGGAAACATAATCTAATGATTCTGCCGGTGGATTATCCACTCCGTAAAATCCAATGATCTTTTTCTCCCAATAAAGTGGAACAACCACCAGTGAATGGATATCCTGACGTTTCAGATTCTTATACTGTTCCGAATCTTCCTCTCTGATGTTCTCCAGATTTTCAATTACAATGTTTTTATCTTCTTGAAAATTCCGATACCAGTTGGCACATAATTCTGGTGGAAGGTTCTGTAAATTATCTTTCTCCGGCTTGATTCCATTTGCAACCCACTCGTAAGTGTTGTCATCGTACCCATTCTCATTATGCTCAAAAATATATGTTCTCTCTCCATCTAATGCCTTTCCTATATATTCCAGAATGATGTCCAGCGATTTATCCGCAGAAGATGTTCCAAGGGCAAGACGCAGTCCCTCATTAACGATTTTTTCCAGTTTTTCGTAGCGGCGTACCACATTTTTCTGATGTTCCTGAGAACTTATATTCAGAGCAATCTCTATTCTATATCGTCTGCCATTGTCCTCCACAACAGTATCCTTAATTTTAAAGTATTTATTTAAAAGCGGGTTAAAATACCGCCACTCCTTAAACTGTCCCTCCTGCAGTTCATCATTATTGCAGATCGTACAGGGCAGGCTTGAATTCTGAAGCAATTCATAACATTTTTTGCCGGCAAGTTCTTCTTTTGAATGTATCCCATAAGTATCTCTCATCTTTTTATTCATATAAACCAGTTCATGGGTATCCGCATCTGCAACATAAACATATTCATTCATATTTTCAAAAAAATTCCAGATTCTTTCCATACCATTCCCCATTTCGTGCTTTTTTATAAAAACAATATTCTCATTCCTGACAAGCCTGAATACAAACTTATTATCTATTATAACTCAAAATTCGACAATATACAGTATATTTTTTCATTTAACCAGAAAAAGGAAGTATGAAAAATAAAAAATCATTTTTCACACCCCCTTTTCTCATTCAGAGCAACCGAAAGGAACCCAAAACATTCATTTTATTGATTTATCCAAGGATCTCTGCTAAATCTGCTTCCGGTGTCGTAATCGGTGCGATTCCATAATTATCTACCAGATAATTCAGGATATTTGGTGAAATAAATGCCGGCAGTGTCGGTCCCAGTTTTATATTTTTGATACCAAGGTGGAGCAGTGTCAATAAAATGCAGACTGCTTTCTGTTCGTACCAGGAAAGCACCATGGAAAGCGGCAGCTCATTCACGCCACAGTCAAATGCCTCCGCAAGTGCCACTGCGACACGGATCGCACTGTAGGCATCGTTGCACTGTCCCATATCAAGGATTCTCGGCAGTCCACCGATCGTTCCAAGGTCAAGATCATTGAAACGGTATTTTCCACATGCAAGTGTTAAGATCATGGTATCCTTTGGCGTCTGTTTTACAAACTCTGTATAATAATTTCTTCCCACACGGGCGCCATCACAGCCTCCTACCAGGAAGAAATGGCGGATATCACCGGATTTTACGGCTGCGATCACCTGATCTGCCACGCCGAGTACCGTTCCGTGTCCAAATCCTGTCATGACCTTTGTTCCACCGTTGATTCCGGTAAATGCAGTATCCTCTTTGTAACCGCCAAGCTCTAACGCTTTTTCGATGACCGGTGTAAAATCCTTATCCTCTCCGATGTGAACCATTTCAGGATAAGATACTACCTCCGTTGTAAACACGCGGTCCTCATAACTCTCTTTGACCGGCATCAGACAGTTTGTCGTATAAAGAACCGGTGCAGGGATATTTGCAAACTCCTTCTGCTGATTCTGCCATGCGGTACCAAAGTTGCCTTTTAAATGTGGGTATTTCTTTAATTCCGGGTAGGCATGTGCCGGCAGCATCTCGCCGTGGGTATAAATGTTGATTCCCTTATCTTTTGTCTGCTCTAACAACAGTTTTAAGTCATAAAGGTCATGACCGGTAATGACGATAAACGGTCCCTTTTCCACCATCAGAGGAACTTCCGTCGGTACCGGGGTTCCAAAAGTTTCTGTGTTGGCACGGTCTAACATTTCCATGCAGGTAAGGTTTACTTTTCCTGTCTCAAGCACGAGTGGAAGCAGATCTTCCATCTCGAAATCCTCTCCGACTGCAAATAATGCACGGTAGAAAAAGTCGTTTACTTCCTCATTTGTATAGCCGAGTACCATGGCATGATAAGCGTATGCTGCCATACCGCGGATTCCGAATAAGATCAGGGATTTTAAGGAACGGATATCCTCATCTGCCTCCCACATCCGCTTCATATCATAATCGCTGGTATTGCCGCACGGTGACATGCAGGCTGCACATCCCGGCACCACTCTTCCTTTTTCTTCCCGGACACGGGCGATCATCTCACGCAGTGTCTCATCATTAAAATTCACATTCGTGATCGTTGTGAATAAACCTTCTATTATAATGCGGTCTGTCTGCTCTGTCTTTGGATTATTCATGCAGGCATGTGCAAGTCCCACAAGTGCTCCTGTCAGTTCATCCTGTAAATCCGCTGTCACGCTTTTCTTTCCACACACGCCGGCTGCCCCTGTACATCCACTGCATCCCGCTGTCTGCTCACACTGAAAACAAAACATATGATTCTCCCTTCTACTATCCTTCTTTTTAATCTAAAATTTTTCCGTCAATTGAGATCGTTACAACATTCCATGGAATGAATTTTCCACTGTTCTTTAATGCGGTCACTGCTGCATGTTCCAGTCCGCCACAGCAAGGCACTTCCATTCGAACGACCGTCACGCTCTTGATATCATTATTTCTGATGATCTCCGTCAGCTTTTCACTGTAATCCACATCATCTAATTTCGGGCAGCCGATCAGCGTCACTTTTCCACGGATAAAATCCTGGTGGAAACTGCCGTATGCGTATGCGGTACAGTCTGCTGCGATTAAAAGTTTTGCCCCGTCAAAGTATGGTGCATTGATTGGTGCAAGTTTGATCTGTACCGGCCACTGCCGCAATTCGGAGCTGACCGGTAAACCTGCATTCTGATTTTCTTCTGCAGGTTTTCTTTCAAGCTGACGCATTCTTGAACCCGGACATCCGCCGGAAAGTGCCTGTCCCATCGCCTGCATTTTTTTCTTTTTATTTTCCTGTACGGCTGCCTCATCATAAGCTGCTGCCTCACGCTCGATAAAAGAGATCGCTCCGACCGGACAGTTTGGCAGACAGTCGCCAAGTCCGTCACAATAATCATCACGAAGCAGTTTTGCCTTTCCGTCCACAATGCCGATCGCGCCCTCGTGGCATGCCTCCGCACAAATTCCACAACCGTTACATTTTTCTTCGTCTATCTGGATCACTCTGCGTACCATATGAATTCCTCCTGTTTTCCGCTTCCATTTTCTTTTTCTTTCGTTCTGTTCACAGGTTACTGTTCACAGATTCAGGCTACTCATCCTGTCATCTGTGCCCTTGACATTACTCGTACACTATACTAGAATTTTTTTCAAAAGTATGTTGTCATAACAACATTTTTAAAAATTTTTGAAAAAAGAAGGTTTTCTTTTATGGATTATCAGTTTTTAAGTCAGACAATGCTGTTTTCGGGCGAATCGCCGGAAGAAATCAAAGAAATGCTCTCCTGCCTCGGTGCAGTCACAAGAAGCTACGGAAAAGGTGAGATCATCTATCATGCCGGAGAATGCGTGCATTCGATGGGACTGGTGCTCTCCGGAAATGTTCAGATTGAAAGTGATGATGTCTGGGGAAATCACAGTGTACTAGATGACATAACTCCCGGCTTTTTCTTCGCCGAAACTTATGCGAGTCTGTCAAAAGAACCTCTGATGGTCAATGTTGTCTCTGCGGCTGCAAAGACAGAAGTGTTATTTTTAAATATAGGACGGCTGCTTACCACCTGCACGAACAGCTGCACACATCACAACCGCCTGATCCACAATTTGTTTTTTATTTCGGCACGGAAAAATCTGCTGCTTTCGCGCAGAATCTTCCACACCACACCAAAGTCAATCCGCGGGCGGCTGCTCTCTTATCTGTCTGCGCAGTCTGCTGCCGCAAACAGTCTTGATTTTACAATTCCGTTTAACAGACAGCAGCTCGCAGACTACCTGAATGTAGACCGCAGTGCACTTTCTGCAGAACTCTCAAAAATGCAGCGGGAGGGTCTCCTTACAACGGAGCGCAATCATTTTACCCTCTGCGAAGATCCTTTAGAATCTTAAACCATATGTACGCAGTACCAGTCTTCATCCACCTGTCTCACTTCTTCTCCGACAGAAACGATCGGATGATCCATATCGTTTAATGGGATATATTCCACGCACCCTTCCCTGCCGTCTGACATGATGACCTGCTGTTGTCTGTATACTTTTACCATATTTTTGATAAATATATTGAGAAGATTCTGGTCAATTCCTTTGCTGCCCTCGGTTACAAACCATTGCAGTACATCAAACGGAATCTTCTCTTTTTTGTAACTGCGTGCAGAAAGCATCGCATCATAAATATCAGAAATCGTTGTAATCCTTGCAAAATAAGAAATAGATTCTGCCTTTAAGCCGTCCGGATAACCTTTTCCATCCAGCTTTTCATGATGCCAGCGTACTGCATAGCGTACATCCTCGCTGATATCATCCCCAAGCAGTTCAAAAGAATATAGCGGATGTCTTTTCATAACCTCAAATTCTTCCGGTGTCAGTTTCCGCGGTGCATTTAATATTTCTTCCGGGATCTTCGTCTTTCCGATATCATGAAGCACACCTGTTAAAATCAGACTACGGATATCTTTTTCATCGAGTCCTAACCACTGTCCCATGATCCCGTTTAAAAGTGCAACGTTTAGGGAATGTCTCTGTAATGCCTCGTCAACCGGTCTTGGCACGGTAATACACTGGAAAATCTCCCCGGCATCCACGGATACCATTCTGCCATATACTTTCTCCATCATGCCTTCCACTTCAGCATGATTGACAAACATCGCATTTTTACTCATCTGAAGCACATGGTCGATGCCTTTGCGCAGTTCTGTATACCCGGTCCTGTTTTCCAACATTTTCTGCTGTATTTCAGCCGGACGGTCTTTTCCCTTCATGATATACTCATAAGATCCGCGGAATGTTGTAATATAATTGTTGCCATCACTGAAATTGATCAGTTTATCAAGTTTGCTTTTCGTGATAACTTCTCCGCTTGGCACTAAAAGTACGCTTCCATTATAATTGTAAAGATTATCTGATAAAACAAGTCCCTCCCACAAATACTCCATCGGTACTTTTTCGAGACGTTCTGTTTTTTCGTATTTTGCCATAACCGGTACTAGACCTCCTTGTCAACCTTGATTCCTTTCAAATCTGCCTCTAAAACCTTCATGCTGCTTTTAATGTCATCAAGTCCCTGCTCCACACCGTTCATCTGCTTATGTTCTGTCGTGAGTGTCAGCATCTCATCTAACTTCATATCCGGTGCCTCATGTCTCTGCTGTTTTTCCTTTGCACGGTCCACAGCCTCTTTGGTGCCCTCGATCAGAGCTTTTTCTACCGCACGTTTTTCCTCTAAGGCATCTAAACGTTCCTGACGCTTTTCTTTTTCGTCTGCGACATCCTTTGCATCCTCTTTTGCCTCTTCCATCTTCTCATCAATGCCATCTTTCACATCAGAGACAAGCATGGAGACCACATCATCGTTTGCAGCATCCATGATAACATCGGCAGCATTTTTCGCATCCACCATTCCATGCGTCTTTAATTTTTCGATCATAATACGCTTCACATTGCCGACGGCAGCCTGCATTCCACTGGTTGTATCGCGGATCGTAACCTTTTCTTCTACCGCCTGGGCATGGATCTCAAGTGCCCGTTTCTGGTACTCTGTGAGTGGCTGCTTATCGATCTCATTTAACTTTTTCCACTCATCCCTAGTCAGTTTCTCACCCACACCGCGCCTGTATTCCTGTCTCTTTTCCAACAGGTTTAAATCCTGCTGTTCTTTGGAATCATCTGCTACGTTGCACTGTTCCTTCAATGTTTTTTCCTGGTCTTCATAACCGGCAAGTGCCTTCTTTGCCTCCGTCCGCTGTGCGTCTAATTCCGCATAGCGTTGTCTTTGCGATGCGACCGTTTTTTCCACAGCCTGGTCGTTATCCCACGCATCTTTCACCAGTTTTAAGGCACTTTTCTGTGCCATCTTTTTTCGCTGTTCGATCTGATTTTTTGTTGTCAGTACCGGACTTCCCGCAAAAAATGCGCTTTTTCCCTGTTTATTTGCCTGCTCTGCTTTGTGCCCTGCCGCTGTATTCTGTACATTTGAAAAACCGTTTGCATTGATCGATAAATTCATAAACTCATTCCCCATTTATTGCATCCGTGAAAATCGATTCCTTTATAAATGTATCGGCATTTTTTTCTGTCACATTAATCAGAAATCAGGATCTGCCGCACTTTTGCCAGATCCATCTGCATCAGCACATGATCTGCGTCCGGTTTCTTCTCTGTGTCCGGTGAAATATTTGAATGAATGTAGAATGTATGCAGTCCGACCTCTTTTGCTCCTTTGATATCACTGACCGCATCGTTTCCGATCATAATACTCTCTTCCGGCAAAATGTGATGTTTATCCAGCAAAAGATGAAAGAAACGCGTATCCGGCTTTTTCACTTTGCACGAGGATGACAGAAAGATATCATCAAAATAAGGCTCCAGTCCCAAAAGTTTCAATTCATACGCCGTAAAAATACGCTGTGCATTCGAAAGCAGATATACTTTTTTTCCTGTTTCACGCAATGCCGCAAGAAGTTCCTTTGCCCCGTCATAAAGTCTGATATATTCTGTGGAAAGGATCCGGAAAAACTGTCCAGCATGAATGGCAAGTTCTATGTCTGCCTGTACCCCTTTTTTCTGAAACAATGCAAGAAAAACCTCCTCGATCTCGATCTCTGGATGTGCTTCATGTGCATCGTCTTTTTTCATGGCTGCATCAGATCCCATCTCCTGCCGCAATGCATCCTCTTTCTGCCCCGTGAGGCACGCATACGCGTTTTTCAGTTCCTCTGCAGTATAAACCGCACCATAATAACCGTAAAACTGCGCCAGTTTCTCCCAGAGTTCCGTTTTTTCTTCATCTGTGTGGATATCCACCAGAGTTCCATATAAATCAAATATGTAATTTTCGTATTTCATGTCAATCCTCTCTTTTGTACAAAAGTCTTATTTTTCACAAAATTCTTATTTTTTCATGCTGTTTTCCACTTTACACAGCTTTGCTGCACACAATCCTGTGCATTTTATAAAATTTAACATGTTTATCTGGGAAAATCAACCGGATACATCACGAATCACACGATCCTAAATTTTTTCTGAGACACAACAGGATCTTTTTTTCAAGCCTGCTGACCTGCACCTGTGTCATTCCCAGTTCTTTTGCCGTTTCACTCTGTGTCCTGTTTTCAAAATAACGGCACCGGATGAGATTCTGTTCCCGCTCATCCAGCGGTTCCATGAGCTGCTCGATCACCATCCGGTTTAATACTGCCTCTTTTTCCGGTTCATCCCTTCCGTTTTCTTCCTTTTCACACAACTGATCGACCATCAGTAACTCGTCCCCGTCTTTCTCATAGACCGGCTGATAGATGGATTCCACATCTCTTGCCGACTCCATTGCCATAATGATCTCACCGCTGCTCAACCCTGTCCGCTCTGCGATCTCAAGCAATCCCGGTTCTCTTCCAAGTTCCCCCCACAGTTCTTCCTTTGCCCTCCCTGCCTTATAAGCGTTTTCTTTTAATGTCCGGCTTACTTTTACCATACCGTCATCTCTTAAAAATCTGCGGATTTCCCCCATGATCACCGGAACTGCATAAGTGGAAAATGCAAGATTTAACGAGAGATCAAATTTATCAACCGCCTTCATCAATCCAATACATCCAATCTGAAACAATTCTTCCCTCTCATGTCCCCGGTGTTCAAACCGGTTTGCGATAGTATGTACCAGTCCCAGATTTCCTGCAATCAGCGTATCCCTTGCACCTTTATCTCCTCCATGTGCCTGCTGCATCAGTTCCTTAAAACCCTCCATATCAGACGCCCATCCCTGCACCGATCTTTTTTTTCATCGTAACAGTTGTTCCTTTTCCGGGTGCTGAATGTACCTCGACTTCATCCATAAATGCTTCCATAAAAGCAAATCCCATGCCGGAACGCTCCAGTTCCGGTCTCGTCGTAAAAAAAGGTTCCATGGCTTTTTGTACATCCGCAATCCCGTGACCATGATCTTTCACTGTGATCTCTGCATGGTTTCCGCACAGTTTACAGGACACCTCCACCTTCTCCTCCGGACTGTCATACCCGTGGATGATCGCATTTGTTACTGCCTCTGAAACTGCTGTCTTAATGTCAGAAATCTCATCCAGTGTCGGGTTTAATTCCGCCACAAACGCAGCCACCGCCATTCTGGCAAATCCTTCATTCACGGACCGCGCATCAAATTCCAGTTTCATTTCGTTTTCATTAATCTGATCTGCCTGCATATCGATTCTCCATTTCCTCTTTTTATTCTTATTTTCTTCCAAAATCCCACATATCCCATTTCTCTTACCGGACATTCCCTTGTCTGGTCTATTTCAACTGTTCGCGTAAATTCGCTGATTTCATCTTTTCCTGGCGGATATTCCCTGCCTGGCCCATTTCCAAGCCAATTACATGTGTCTATTTTTATACCGTATCGACCCGGATCAGCTTTTGCAGGCCTGACACCATAAAAATCTTTTTTACGCGCTCATTCATATTGGTTGCTGCCACTTCGCCGCCGGAAAACCCCATGCTCTTGCATCTTCCAATGATCACACCGATCCCGGAACTGTCCATAAACTCTGTTTCCCGAAAATCAAACACAAGCCGTCTGACATGATATGCCCCGATCAGAAAATCTGCCTCCATCTTAAGCCTGCCCGCCTCATGATGATCTAACTCTTTTGGCATCTGTATCGTCAGACATCCTTCTTTTAACTGATACTTTTCTTCCATAAATGCTCCTTTCCTGTTACTTTTTTAATTGGTTTAAAAGTCACCTTTTGCTTTCAATACCCTATGAATAAAAAAAGACGTCTAATATCACTTAGACGTCTTTTGTATCATCTTTATTTAATTTTTATAATGATTTTTACTCTTCAATATTGATGTAATTCTGTGCATTCGCCGCGCGCTCTGTACCCGGATACAGTTCTACGATCTTCTGATAGTAAGTCTTTGCCGTTTCAAGATCATTATTCTTACGGTAAGCCTGTGCTAAATAGTACAGTGCATATCCATCTTTGTAGGTTTCCTCCATGTCCACAACTTTTTGCAAGCTGGTGATGGATTCCTCAAATTTCTGACTGTTATAATCGCTGTATCCCTGATTATATAAGGACTCCAGATAATCAGCATTGACCTGCGCATTAATCGTCTCATAAACACTCTTTGCGCTGTCACTTAAGTATTCCTCATTGACATTGCCAAGCGCATTGCCTGCTGCCTCAATATCTCCATCCGAATAGGATGCATATGCGGATAATAACTGGTCATATGTGCTGATCTTATTCTCGGAACCTTCTGCGCTGTCCTTGACCTCAGTGATCTGGCTCGTCAGATCATCAATCTGCTTCTGCAGTGTACTGATCTCCTGATTCTTGGACGAAACAGTGTTATTCGCATCGAGCACCTGCGCTTTGGCATCATTCTGCACCTGACGGCGCACACCCGGTACAACCAGAAATCCGGTAATTGCCGCACCGATTGCGATACCGATGACCATATTAAGAATCGTACTCATTGCGGAATTGTCCTTTAAATACTTCGGCTGGATGATCGTCTCATTGCCGCTCTGGTAGGAAATCTGTTCCTCCTTCTGTTTCTTACCCGGCGTATTCTCCTTTAATCCTGCAT
>ENA-OZLM01000341-OZLM01000341.1-human-gut-metagenome-genome-assembly--contig:-NODE-341-length-10187-cov-8.187426_pt1 | contig 10187 bp, 7 predicted proteins | sample MGYA00244839_ERZ653790 | MGnify/ENA primary metagenome ERZ653790 (study PRJEB26926, sample SAMN06164796) | human gut metagenome | biome: ENVO:00009003; feature: ENVO:2100002; material: ENVO:00002003...
GATACTGATCGGTCTCGTGGGCTCGGAGATGTGTATAAGAGACAGACTATAACGATGCTACTCTGACCTTCCACACGGTGATAACGCTCCGGGGATAGGCTCCCTTATTCCCACATTCCCGTCACAAAGCACATCAGTGCCGCCCAGGTATATAAGGGATAGAAAAGCCCCTGATCATCCACGCCGTCTTTTAGGATTTTCTGTGCTTCTTCTTGGGTCACCAATAAAAAGCCGTCAAAGCATTCCGTGCCAACGGCACCATCCTGGCTTACCTTCGGCATTTCTTCCCGGTTCAGAGTGATCTGCACCAGTGCATTGCTCTCGTCCGTCATGCCCGGGGTGCTGAATACCAGGGGATTCACCAGACGGATGCTGTCACTCTCTTCCAGTGTGATGCCGGTCTCTTCCCGCAATTCCCGGATGGCTGCATGAAACACCGGATTTTCCTGTGCCGCATCCTCCGGATCTAACAGCCCTGCCGGAACGCTTAGCAGGAACTGTCCCGCAGGATAGCGATACTCACGGCTTAAGCAGAGTCTCGGCTCCTGATCCTTAACTTTCAGGATCACGACACAGCTTACCGCATCCGGCAGCATCTGTTTAAATTCTTCGTCGCTTTTTACCGCCGCAAGATTATCTTTTACTCTTCTGGTGGCATCAAAATAATGTTTTCCGGGCTCATATTGCAGATCAAATACCTTGATGAATCTGCTGTCATAGACGGTCTCTACCTGTTCTTTTTTTATGATCGGTCTGTTCTCCATAATCATTTTCCTCTTTCTGTTCCACGGTCTGGTGCGCTATCGACCGTTTCTATCTGTTATTTTTATCTACCATTTCTCTCTGCCGTGCTGCCATCGTTCTGCAGTTTTTCCGCTTCCCCGACTGCTCTTTCCAACCTACCGAGAACCTGTTCATAACGTCTCTCCGCTTTTTTCCAGTGGATGAGCTTATGCCACCCTTGCACATAATCCGGTCTGCGGTTCCGATACTGTAAATAATAGGCATGTTCCCACACATCTATCAGAAATATCGGTGTATATAATCTCAGATCCGGCACATCCTGGTTCGCTGTGGTCAGGATCATAAGGGTGCCGTCCTGATCACTTACAAGCCACGCCCAGCCGGAACCGAATACTCCTGTGGCAGCCTGCGACATCTGCTCTTTCCATTGTCTCACGGATCCGAAATCCCGGATCAATGCCTCCGCCAGCGCTCCACAAGGCTCCTGCCCTGCCGGGCTTCGCATACTGTCAAAATACAGCTGATGATTGTATACACCACCACCGTTATTGTGAATACTTTCCCGGGCTTCCTCCTGCAAGAATGCAAGTTTATTATCCTCCGAAGTAAGCAGTTCCGTCAAGGTCATTTGCTGTAACTGAGGATAATCCGCGAGAATTGCATTCAGCTTGTCCACATAGGTCTGATAATGCTTATCATGGTGAAAATGCAGTGTCTCCTCATCCAGTACCGGAAGCAGGGCATCATATTCATAGGGCAGGGGCTGTGCGACAAAAGGGTAATGTTCTTCTAACATGAGACTCCAATCCGCCTGCGGGATACAGGCTTGCGATCATACAATATTTACCATACGCCTATTATATGCCGCACTTACGGATTTTATTTTCGTATTTGCACTTTTGCAGTCAGCGTTCTTCTCTTTTTGACATAAATCAAGCAGGAGAGAAAATTTTTTAAATATTCCCTCCTGCTCAATTTCATTTTTTATATTTTTACAGTTGTGCAATATCCACCAGTGTCAGTTGCTTACAGTCGTTCATATGCTCCATGCTGGTCACGAGAGCATTGGCGGTGTCCATTGCTGTGATGCAGTAGATACCGGTCTCGATAGCGGTACGGCGGATCAGGAAGCCGTCTCTGGTCTTGTCGCGGCCCTGGGTAGGGGTATCGATGACAAGGTCGATCTTGTGTCCCAGGATCAGGTCCATAACGGTCGGGGATTCCTGAGAGATCTTGTTGACCTTTCTCGCCTTCACACCTGCCTCATTCAGAGCTGCTGCGGTACTTCTGGTAGCGTAGATGGTGTATCCCAGCTTCTCGAAGCGTCTTCCGATCTCGATTGCTTCTCCCTTATCCGCATCTTTTACGGTGATGATCATGTTCTTATACTTGGGCAGTTCTACACCTGCTCCCAGGAATGCCTTATACAGTGCCTCGTTGAAGCTCTTGGCAATACCCAGGCACTCACCGGTGGACTTCATCTCCGGTCCTAAGCTGATCTCGGCACCGCGGATCTTCTCGAAGGAGAACACAGGCATCTTAATGGCAAAATACTCTGCCTCAGGCTGTAAGCCGGGCTCATAGCCAAGTTCACGGATGGTCTTACCGATGATCACTTCGGTAGCCAGATCCACGATAGGAATACCGGTTACCTTGCTGATATAAGGTACGGTACGGGAAGAGCGGGGGTTAACCTCAATGACATATACATCCTCACCGATGGCAATGAACTGGATATTGATCAGTCCCTTGACATGCAGTGCCTTTGCCAGTCTTCTGGTGTACTCTGCGATCTTCTCTTTTACTACTTTATCAATGGTCGGAGCCGGATATACGGAGATACTGTCTCCGGAGTGGATACCGGTTCTCTCGATATGCTCCATGATACCGGGAATCAGGATATCGGTACCGTCGCATACAGCATCGACCTCGATCTCCTTACCCTGTAAATACTTATCTACCAGGATCGGGTGATCCTGTGCGATACGGTTGATGATCTCCATGAACTCTTCGATCTCTTCATCGGAGATAGCGATCTGCATGCCCTGTCCGCCCAATACATAAGAAGGACGTACCAGTACGGGATAGCCCAGTCTGTTGGCAACCGCCTTAGCTTCCTCTGCGGTGTATACGGTACCGCCGGCTGCACGGGGGATCTCGGTCTCTTCCAGAATCTTGTCGAACAGCTCTCTGTCCTCAGCGGCATCTACATCCTCCGCCTTGGTGCCCAGGATGGGCACGCCCATCTTCATCAGGCTCTCGGTCAGCTTGATAGCGGTCTGTCCGCCGAACTGTACCACAGCACCATCGGGATGCTCGATATTTACAACAGATTCCACATCTTCCGGAGTCAGGGGCTCGAAATACAGCTTGTCCGCAATATCGAAGTCGGTACTTACAGTCTCCGGGTTGTTGTTAATGATAATGGTCTCATAGCCTGCCTTGGAAAATGCCCAGGTAGCATGTACGGAACAATAGTCGAACTCGATACCCTGTCCGATACGGATAGGACCGGAGCCCAGTACCAGGACTTTCTTGCGTCCGGTGGTCTCCTTGGCTTCGCACTCGCCGCCGAATACGGAGTAATAGTATGGAGTGGAAGCTGCAAACTCTGCGGCACAGGTGTCTACCATCTTGTAAACAGCCTTAATGCCGTTGTCATAGCGCATCTTCTTGATCTCTTCCTCGGTCTTGCCGGTCAGTCTTGCGATCACGTTATCCGGGAACTCGATTCTCTTGGCTTCCTTCAGCAGATCCACTGTCAGGGGCTGTGTCTCCAGTGCATGCTCCATCTCAGTCAGAATGGCAATCTTGTCAATGAACCACAGGTCGATCTTGGTAATGTCGTGGATCTGTTCATAACTGATTCCCTTACGGATTGCTTCAGCGATCACATAGATTCTCTGGTCATCCACGATCTTCAGACGCTCTAACAGTTCCTCCACAGACAGTGCACTGAAATCATAGCTGCGCAGGCAGTCCACATGCTGTTCCAGGGAACGGATGGCCTTCATCAGTGCTCCCTCGAAGTTATTGCAGATACTCATAACCTCACCGGTTGCCTTCATCTGTGTGGTCAGAGTACGTTTTGCAGTGATAAATTTATCGAAAGGCAGTCTGGGGATCTTTACTACACAGTAATCCAGTGTCGGCTCGAAGCTGGCATAGGTCTTGTGGGTAATGGCATTTTTGATCTCATCCAGAGTAAAACCAAGTGCAATCTTCGCTGCTACCTTCGCAATGGGGTAACCGGTCGCCTTACTTGCCAGTGCGGAAGAACGGCTGACACGGGGATTTACCTCGATAACACAATATTCAAAGCTGGTGGGATGCAATGCAAACTGTACGTTACATCCACCGGTGATCTGCAGCTCGTTGATGATCTTCAGAGCGGAAGTACGTAACATCTGGTACTCCTTGTCGCTCAGGGTCTGGGAAGGCGCTACTACGATACTGTCTCCGGTATGCACGCCGACGGGATCGATGTTCTCCATGTTACATACGGTGATGCAGTTGCCTGCGCTGTCACGCATTACTTCGTACTCGATCTCTTTCCAGCCCGCGATACAACGCTCTACCAGTACCTGTCCTACACGGGACAGACGTAAACCGTTCTCCAGGATCTCTTCCAGTTCTACCTGATTGTGTGCGATACCGCCGCCGGAACCGCCCAGGGTATAAGCAGGACGCAGTACAACAGGATAGCCGATGGTGTTGGTGAATTCCACACCGTCTTCCACATTCTCAACGACCTTGGATGCTGCACAGGGCTCGCCGATACGCTCCATCAGATCCTTGAACTCCTGACGGCCTTCCGCATTACGAATGGTAGCTGCGGTAGTACCTAACAGCTTTACATTGTGAGCTGCCAGGAAACCGGACTCCTCCAGCTCCATGCCGAGGTTCAGTCCAGCCTGTCCTCCCAGGGTGGGGAGAATGCTGTCGGGCTTTTCCTTTTCAATGATCTGCTCCAGAACCTTTACGTTCAGGGGCTCAATATATACCTTATCTGCGATATCTTTATCGGTCATGATGGTCGCAGGGTTGGAGTTCACCAGGATTACCTCTACTCCCTCTTCCTTCAGGGAACGGCAGGCCTGGGTACCTGCATAGTCGAATTCCGCTGCCTGTCCGATGACAATAGGGCCGGAGCCGATTACCATTACTCGTTTTACATTAGGATTCTTGGGCATCTTAGTTCTCTCCTCTCATCATATGAATGAACCGGTCAAACAGGTAACCGGAGTCCTGGGGTCCCGGACATGCTTCCGGATGGAACTGTACGGTGAAAATGTTCTTGCCGGTGTAGGACAGACCCTCGTTGGTACCGTCGTTGACATTGATGAATGCGGGAACCGCTACGGACGGATCCAGCTTATCGGTATCTACCACATAGCCGTGGTTCTGAGAGGAAATATATACTCTTCCGGTCATCAGATCCTTTACCGGATGGTTGCCTCCTCTGTGTCCGTATTTCATTTTGTGGGTATCTGCGCCGGTAGCCAGAGCCATCAGCTGATGTCCCAGACAGATTGCGAAAATAGGGATCTCGGTATCGTATAACTTTTTGATCTCGGCGATCACACCGGTACACTCCTTGGGGTCCCCCGGTCCGTTACTTAACATGATACCGTCTGGATTATCATCAATGATCTCCTGTGCGGGAGTTCCTGCGGGGTATACGGTCACCTCACAGCCTCTCTCTGCCAGGGATCTGGCGATATTTCTCTTAGCTCCCAGGTCTAACAGAGCTACCTTCAGTCCCTGTCCGGACAGCTCCGTTACCAGTGCGGGCTTGGGCTCTCTGACACCCTTTTCATAAGCTTCTTTATCAAAACGCGCTGCACCGGAGAGCGGTCCGTTCTGTGCCAGATCCGTGGTGGGCGCTACCACATATTTTTCCTTGCAGGTCACCTTTTCCACGACCTTGCCTGTGGTATACTCCTTCAGCTTCGGAAGTACTTCGTTCAGGTCATAGGCTTCGTTGGTGGTGATCATGCCGTTCATGGTACCCTTCTCACGCAGGACCTTGGTCAACGCACGGGTATCGATACCGGCGATACCGGGCACGCCGTTCTCCTCTAAGTATTCCTGTATTGTGCAGTCACAGCGGAAGTTGCTGGGAATACGTGAAAGCTCTCTGACGATGAATCCATCCGGCCAGGGTTTCTCCGACTCGCAGTCATCCCTGCATATGCCATAGTTACCGATCAGGGGGTAAGTCATGCATACAGCCTGTCCTGCATAGGACGGATCCGTCAGGACCTCCAGATATCCGGCCATGGATGTGTTAAATACGATTTCACTGATGATCTCTTTGTCTGCACCGATGTGCGTTCCTTCGAACACCGTTCCATCTTCCAAAATCAAAAATGCCTTCATTCTTTCCTCACATTCTGCCGCTTTTGCGACGTTTGTATTTCTCTCAGTAGCCTACGATACCTGCGAATTGCTCCGCTGGGTATCTGCAATGTCTACGATACCTACGAATTGCTCCGCTAAGTATCTGCAATGTCTACGATACCCGCGAATTGCTCCGCTAAGTATCTGCATTGTCTACGATACCCACGAATTGCTCCGCTGGGTATCTGCAATATCTACGATACCTACGAATTGCTCCGCTGCTTCGCAGCTCTCGCAATTCTGAAAACATTCGGATTCCACTGCATCCTCATGTTTTATGATTTAAACCGGCACCTGCCTCCCCGTGCAAGCACGGTCGGCCTCTGCCGTTTAAATCTGGTATCTGCATAATCGATTTATTATATCATAAAAAAAAATGTGTCGCAATAGACCCTGTCTGCGTAAAAACCTACAAAAAACAATTCCGCAATCCCGATACTCCTTGGAGAATCTGACAAAGCTGTGTAAAAGCTTACATTTTCCATTGCTTTTTCCCCTGGGTCTGATATAGAATAGATATGTATTTTCTATTTTTCAATTATCACAAAACGCTGTTTTCCTACAGCAGATTGGACAGGCATCTATGGATCGTATCGAAAATGCTCAAATGAACTCCCTGGGAACCCGCAAACTTTATTATGAAAATGTGCACCAGACGGATTTTACCGCTGTGGTGATGGAATGTGTTCCCGACAAGGAAGATGGATATTACAGAATCGTTCTGGACGCTTCCGCTTTTTTCCCGGAAGAAGGTGGTCAGTCCGCCGACAAAGGCACCTTAAACGGTCAGGAAGTACTGGATGTCAGCATTAAACAGGGCATCCTGTATCATAAAACGGCCTGTGAGTTTCCCGTTGGCACCCGGATCACCGGTCATGTGGACTGGAACCGCCGGTTTGATTTCATGCAGCAGCACTCCGGAGAGCATATGATCTCCGGCTTACTGCACTCTCATTTCGGACTGGAAAACGTAGGCTTCCATTTAAGCGACAGAGAAGTGACACTGGATATGAACGGAGAAGTCTCTCTGGAGCAGCTGCGTCTCATCGAGCAGGAAGCTAACACTTATGTCTGGAAAAATCTTCCGGTCAACATCAGCTGGCCCACCGCCGAAGAACTGGCGAGCTTAAATTACCGCAGCAAACTGGCACTTACGGAAAATGTACGTATTGTCGAGATCCCCGGCGTGGATCTGTGTGCCTGCTGTGCTCCACATGTAGATACCACCGGACAGATCGGTCTCATCAAAATTGTAAATGTACAGAGCCACCGGGGCGGTGTCCGCATCAATATTCTCTGCGGAAACCGTGCTCTGGCAGATTATACCGAAAAACAGGATTCCGTCTGGGCAATTTCTTCTCTGCTCTCTGCGAAACAGCCGGAAGTATCGGGTGCAGTTGCCCGCGCCAAAGAGGATGCAAGGCTGCAAAAAGAACGTGCCAATGCCTTGCAGGCAGAGCTACTGAACGTACAGATGGACGCACTCCCCTCCCCGGAAGAAGTACACCACGTGCTTCTCTTCGTCGGTGAACTGGATGCCATTGCTCTGCGCAACGCGGTAAATTTGCTGACCGGAAAATATTCCGGTTACTGTGGTATCTTTGCCGGAGACGATACAAACGGTTATCGATTTATTGTAGGCAGTGCTTCCTGTAACTGCCAGGAACTGGCAGACCGTATGCGCCGGGAACTTTCTGCAAAAGGCGGCGGATCCGCTCCCATGATCCAGGGGAATGTTGCTGCCACGGCAGATACCCTGCAGACAATGTGGGCGTCACTGTAATGACCATCCTTTCTGCCTATATACGCAGTTCGGCACATGAATTCGTATCAATATTTTCACATGGAAAACCCCCGGCATGACCATCTGTCATACTCCGGGGGTGTGTTTATATATTTTATATATTTTTCGTTTCGGAAAATCTAATTATTTCTCTTCTGTTGCTGCATTCTTCTTCAGTGCTACGCTGACTGCCTTCGCAACGCCACCACCTACTACACAGCTCATAGGCATCTCCAGTGCTCCGTTGATACCACAGAATGCTACGGCGAACATAAACAGATTCGCTCCGGTTGCATTCATGCTCTGCAGATACTCGGTATGACCGAAGCAGATCATCAGAGTGGACATGAAGAACAGGGTGTTCATAAATGCTCCCAGCAGACCGGTCACGAAGTAAGTTACGGTCTTCGTCTTATCGATCTTCCACAGTGCCTTGAAGATCACACCGGACAACCATCCCATCAGAGTTCTGGTAGGGATGCATACCAGGAAAGTGAAAAACGGATTCATTGCTACCAACGCTGCTCCAAAAGGATCTCCTGCAAAGCACTGGTAAAAGCTTGTCAGTCCAAATACCAGTCCCAGTACGGCTCCGCCTGCGGGTCCTAAGAGCATTGCACCGATGACTACGGGAATGGTCAGAAGGGAGATTGCTAACGGTCCGATGCGCAGATACCCAAGCGGGGTAAATGCCAGAATCAGCATGATCGCGATGAGTACGGCCAATTGTACCATCTCAAGTGTCTTGTTTTTTTTCATATGAAATTTCCTTTCCGCGCTTTTTGCGCCTTTGCTACTATTCCTCCATCTGGCGTCCTTTGGACTGCCGGAGGATATAATTACAAGTCATTCAAGAAAATAACATAAATGTATACAAAACACAAGTATATTTTTTAATACAATCAGCGTACGGTGCGATACCACTTCAGCGCCGATGTATAAGCTTCATATACTGTATCCATATCAATATTTTTTAACAGCATCAGACGGGATACCTCCGCCCAGTTGGCTGTCTCATACTGCAGCATGAAATCGTACACCGGTGCCAGTACGCCGATGCGGTAGATCAGTGCATTGCTGATCTCGCCGGCCACATGGACCACCTTCAAAGCTTCTGCCATAGGTTTCTCGAGGATCACATCCAGCACGGAGAACAATCCCATCAGGAACAGTTCGTCCTTCTGTGCCTTCAGACCAAATGCTTCCGCCAGATTCTCGGCAAATTTCGCACGAAGCAGAGAAAGTCTGGTGACCTCGTTCGGCTTATCCGCATACAAAGCATTGGCTACTGCCGTGTTGATCCACTTTTTCAGTTCCCGCTGTCCCAGCATGGCAGCCGCATGACGGATAGATGTAATCTCCGAATTTACAGCCAATGGCTGAACCATTTTCAGCAGATCGATCGTAAGTGCGGTATCACGGCTGATGATATCCGCCGCTGTCGTGAGTTCAAAGTCCGGACTGTTCACAATATTCAACAGGTCAATATAATTGCCCTTCAGGGGCGCCACATCCGTCTGTCCCTTCGTAATGGGAACACGATAGAACTTACCCTCATAAAAACGATATCCACCGGTCTCCTTCAGTCTCTCGAAGTCCTCCATGGTATCAATATTACCGGCACACAGACTGATATTCGGGAATAATTTTCCGAAATAAATCTTGGCTTTGTCAATGGCGATTTTGCGGTTATTCAGAAGGACATAATCCATCAGCTTCAGGACTTCTCTGTAATTTTCAAAATCACTGACCGCAAGCTTGCGAATGGCAAGTTTATAGCCTTGCTGTTTCAATTCCTTCAGACGATTGACATACATTTCAATCGGCGGAATGGTATTATCGATCAAAAGTACGATTTTTTCATGAGGTGCATCGCACTGCTCCGTAATATCCGCAAAAATAGAAATATTGGTGATCGGTACAAAAATCTCTTTTCCCTGAGACAATGTATCGATTCCCATCTTTTGGATCAATTCCAATCCGGTGATCTGTGATGCCCCGTCAAACTGTGCTGTTCCAAGCAGCAGCGGATTCAACAGATAATTCTCTCTCTGGGTAAAAAAGGAATAGGCACATACGGCCATTTTTTCATCAAAAAGCGGTACTAATGTAAGCAGCATATATTTACCTCCCAATTACCTATATTATACCGATTCCGACAGGACTTTACAAGTGGTACTATCAGCACAGAGATATTGTAAATTGAGAGTTACGAGCCATGCAAAAATAGAACGGAATACCTCGGTGGGAGCTTGCT
>ENA-OZLM01000384-OZLM01000384.1-human-gut-metagenome-genome-assembly--contig:-NODE-384-length-9372-cov-8.177096_pt1 | contig 9372 bp, 10 predicted proteins | sample MGYA00244839_ERZ653790 | MGnify/ENA primary metagenome ERZ653790 (study PRJEB26926, sample SAMN06164796) | human gut metagenome | biome: ENVO:00009003; feature: ENVO:2100002; material: ENVO:00002003...
GAATATTGGGTAGGATTGTGGGAGTGCGTAGCACGGAGCAATCCGCAGGCATCAAAGTCGGAGGCTTTTGACCGCGACATCTAAAATTTCCTTGATTACGGAGGAGAAAGGAGATATCTATGAGTGCAGTTCTCAATACTGTTTACAATAATTATCTGACGGCGTACTCGCCCAGACAGCTGACGAAATACGACACACATAAAAAGAGTGAACTTCGCAGTGTCTATAATTCCATCATAAAACTGAACAAGGATGCACCCTGGTATCTCCCCACCACCAGTAAGGATACTCAGTATTATGCTGTGGATGTCAAGGAGAACGCCAGAGAGCTTCACAACTCCATCGCACAGCTCGGCGGCCTGGAGCAGGACGGCATGTTCCGTAAAAAAAGTGCCTATTCCACCAATGACGATATCGCTGAGGTTGCCTATATTGGTTCCGAAGCCTCTTCCACTGCTTCTCCTGAATTCGATCTGGAGGTACGCGCCCTTGCCACTCCCCAGGAGAATCTTGGATATTTTCTCCCGGATCTGGCTACCACACTGGCTCCGGATACTTATTCCTTTGATATTGCGGTCAACGATATGAACTATGAATTCCAGTTCAATATTAACGAGGGCGATACCAACCGTCAGATCATGGAGCGGCTGTCGAGGCTGATCAACAACGCGGACATCGGCATCCGTGCAGAGGTAGCGGAATCCGATTCCCGTTACGCACTCCGCCTGACATCCGACGCCACCGGTATTCCGAACGGCAGACCGTATCATTTCCGGGTCAGCGATGATCATACCAGCAAGACCTCCGGTGTCGTAGACAATATGGGACTGAATTATATCAGTCATTCCGCTGACAACGCAAGCTTCCTGATCAACGGTGAGGAACGTTCTTCCTCTTCCAACCATTTCACGGTGGGCAAGTTGTTCGATGTACAGATCAAGGCCGTAAGTCCTGAAGACAAACCGGTACATATCGGACTGAAGACAGATACCGAATCCATCACCGACAATATTAACCAGCTGGTAGGCAGTTACAATAATTTCATACGTGCGGCATCTTCCTATCTGAATACCCAGTCCAGAAGCAGACAACTGGTACGGGAATTTTCATCCATCGCATCCCTGTACGGCAATTCTTTGGAAAGTATGGGAATGCATCTGGAGGATGACGGTATACTCTCCATCAATGACGAAAGACTGCGGCAGACCGCGGCAGCCTCGGGAAATGATCTGTCGGCTTTCAGTGTATTAAAGGATTTCAGCAGCTCTCTGTTACACAAAAGCGATCAGGTCTCGCTGAATCCTATGGATTACGTAGACAAAAAAATTGTGGCCTACAAAAATCCCGGTCACAATTTCATCAGTCCTTATACCACCAGCGCTTACAGCGGTATGATGTTCAACAGCTACTGTTGATCCCCGTTTTAGGGGATTCGATCAGTAGCTGTTTCATTTTTACTTATTTTACTTCTTATTTTGTTTTCTTGTTTTTCGCCTTGTACTTATCAATCTGTACAAAATCATCCATCAGCTCCAGAATCTTATCTCTTCCGGTCTGATTCAGTTTCACATAATTCTGCATAACACGATTTTCCAAAAGCTGTGCTCCCAGGGATGCGTCCCTCTCCAGTGATGAAAAATCTACAGGATTCAGACTCAGCTTGTCACACATTTTGATAACTGTTCCGTATGCCATCCCTTCAATGCCGCGCTCCAGAGCCGTTACCAGTGTGCTGTAAGGAATATTCATCTCCATGGCAAACTGTCTGACACTGCGATACTGTCTTAAGATTTCTTTTTTTAAGATTTCCGCCTTAGTCATATTTATTCCTCCACATATCCTCTAAACTTGGTACAGCTATAATATACGATTTTCCGTTTCCCATTTCAAGTAAAAAACAGAAAATTAAGAATTTCGACGAAATTTTAACAATATTTTTATATTTCCTCCAGGCGGTCCAGCCAGATCCTTGCACAGGCATCACTGGGCATACGCAGATCCCCTCTGGGGGAAAGTGCCACGCTTCCCACTTTGGGTCCGTCCGGCAGGCAGGAGCGTTTAAACTGCTGCGAGAAAAACCTCCGATAGAAATTTTTCAGCCATTTTTTAATGGCCTTTGCATCATATTTTCCGGCAAAGGTCTCTTCTGCGATCCGATATACCTTATCCGGCGCATAGCCGCAGCGCAGCATATAATATAAGAAGAAGTCGTGCAGTTCATAAGGTCCCACAAGGTCCTCTGTCTTCTGCGCGATATTTCCTTCTACCGGCGGAAGCAGTTCCGGACTCACCGGCGTATCCAGCACATCCTTCAGTACTTTCGACAGTTCATCCCGTCCACAGGTATCCGCGTAATACTGCACTAAGTGTCTTACCAGTGTCTTCGGCACGCCCGCATTGACGCCATACATGGACATGTGGTCTCCGTTATAGGTAGCCCAGCCAAGTGCGAGCTCCGACATGTCTCCCGTACCGATGACCAGGGCATTCTCCTTGTTCGCAATATCCATAAGCACCTGTGTGCGTTCTCTCGCCTGCCCGTTCTCATAGGTAATATCATGACATTCCATGTCTTGTCCGATGTCTGCGAAATGTCCGGTCACTGCCTCACGGATATCCACTTCCCGAAGTGTCGTACCCAGAGTCTTCGCTAACAGGCAGGCATTCTCGTAGGTCCGGTCCGTGGTACCGAAGCAGGGCATGGTCACGGCAATGATTCCTTTTCTTGCAAGTCCTAACAGATCAAACGTCCTCACCGTCACCAAAAGTGCCAGTGTAGAATCCAGTCCTCCCGAGATTCCGAGAACCGCCGTCTTACCACCGATATGTTCATAGCGTTTTTTCAGACCATACGCCTGAATGGATAAAATATCTTCACATCTTCTGTTACGGAGAGCCGGATCCTCCGGTACAAAAGGATGCGCCGCGAACTTCCGTTCCAGTTTGGTCTCCGTAAGTTCCATGGAAAACGGAATCTTACAATAGGAAGCCGTCGGCCGTTTTCCAAAGGTTCCCATTCTTCTGCGCTCGCTGCTTATTTTGAGCACATCCAGGTCTGTGTAGAGAATTCCTGTGGCGAAACGGGAAGACTGTGCCAGCAGTGTTCCGTTCTCCGCAATCAGATTATGCCCTCCGAATACCAGATCCTGAGTGGATTCTCCTTCTCCGGCGGAAGTATAAATATACCCACACAGAAGTCTTGCGCTGGTGGATTTTACCAATAGTTCACGGTAAGCGTCCTTGGATACCGTCTCATTAGATGCCGACAGATTGGCGATCACCGTAGCCCCTGCCAATGCATGGGAAGTGGATGGCGGATCCGCCACCCACAGGTCCTCGCAGATCTCACAGCCAAGAACCAGCTCCGGCAATTCCTCACAACAAAACAAAAGATTCGTTCCAAAAGGGACCTCATATTCTCCCAGGCGGAAATTCGTTATCCTTTCCTCCCCGGAAGTAAAATATCTGCCCTCGTAAAATTCCGCATATGTCGGAATATTTTTCTTCGGGATCATGCCCAAAATACTTCCACGATATACTGCGGCAGCCACATTATACAGACGACCGTCCTTTTCCACGGGAAGTCCCACAAAAAGCAATGCTCCCAACCGGCTTGTCTCTTCTGCGATCGTAAGCAGTGCTTCTTTTGCCTTCTTCAGCAAAAGATTCTGCAAAAAGAGATCATTACAGGTATACCCGGTAATGCACAGTTCGGGGAACACTATTATCTTCGCTCCGTGTTCTGCCGCTTCTTTTGCCTGGGTACAGATTGCCCGGGCATTATAGACCGGATCCGCCACCCGGATCCACGGTGTAGCGGACGCAACTTTGACAAATCCCTGTTTCATAAGCTTCCTCACTTTACGGAATCCATTACCGGATCATCTGTTTTAATTCATCCACGGTAAAGTTATAGTTTTTATTACAGAAATGGCAGTTCACCTCGATCGGCTTATCATCATCGATCATAGACTGCAGCTCTTCTCTTCCGATACTGATCAGGGCCTTGCGCACTCTGTCCTTGCTGCAATTGCAGGCAAATTCCACAGAAAGCGTATCGGTGATCTCCGGATTCATTCCCAAAAGCAGTACTTCAAGCATCCCCTCCGGAGTCTTACCTGCATCCAGCATAGCGGTCACGGAGGAGAGATTCTTGATATTCTCTTCCAGCCTGCTGATGGTCTCCTCCTCTGCGAAGGGCATCAACTGTACAATGAATCCGCCGGCCTGTCTGACAGTGTTGTCTCTGTTCATCAGTACTCCCAGTCCCACCACGGAAGGCACCTGCTCGGATACGGCAAAATAATAGGTCAGATCCTCTGCGATCTCACCGGTCTGTAACTCGGTCTGTCCCACGTAAGGATCCTTCAGTCCCATATCCCTTATCACACTTAAGACACCGTTTCCCACGGCGCCGCCCACATCCAGTTTTCCCTGGGCATTTGCCGGCAGGATCACATCGGGTACATTCGCGTAGCCCTTTACATGTCCGTTACCGTCTGCTGTCACTGTAAGTCCTCCCACGGGACCGTCTCCCTTGATCTGCAGTGTGATCAGTTCATCTTCTCCTTTTAACATACTGCCCATCATAGCTCCGGCACTGAGGAGTCTTCCCAGTGCAGCTGTGACCACCGGGCTTGTATTATGCGCTGCCCTAGCCGTCTCCACTGTCTCTTTCGTTGTACAGGCGAATGCACGGATCTGTGCATTCGCGGCAGTTGCGCGTACCATATAATCTTTCATTTTATTCCACGAACCTTTCTTACAACAGCTTTTTTTGCTGCTCTTTTGCTACGATATATACTCTCTCGCTGGTCTCAGCCGCTGCTTCACCGGTATCGGAATCCTTGATTTCAAGGATCTTTAATCCCGCCTGCTCCACAAGCGCCCGCATCTGCTCCACAGTATAGCCCCGCTGCAAATGGGTCTCTGTGAACCTCCGGAAAATATCGTCCTCTTCCTGTACAAAAATGGTCAGATCATACTCGTTGATCTCTTCTTCCGGATCGTAATAATTCTCCCAGATAAAACTGCAATCCTCTCTGTTCTCCGCAATGGTGGTATTGCCGATGACCTCCCGGTATTTATAGGCGGTATTAAAATCAAAGATAAATACCCCGCCGGGATAGAGATAGTTGTTCACCAGCTGAAATACCTGCAGCAGTTCCTCTTCTTCCAGAATATAATTCACGGAATCGCAGACGCTGATCACCGTACCTACGGTAGAATACAGATCCAGTTCCCGCATGTCCTGATGAAGATAGAGGATTTCCGAACCGCTCTGTGCTTTTTTGTCCATGGCAATGTTCAGCATCTCCTCGGAATTGTCCACGCCAATGCAGTCATATCCCTTGTTATACAATAACTCCGTCAGTGTGCCGGTTCCGCACCCTAGGTCCACCACCAGATTTCGCTCAGAATCCAGAATACCTTCCGCATCCCGCGTAGGTTTGGATACACCGTAAGCCGTAATCAGCTCATCTAAGCGGTCACACCACATATCATAGGGCGTGTTGTCCATGAGTTCGTCATATACTCTTGCAAAGTCTGTGTAGATTTCTTCTGTATTTTCCATAATTACAGTATCCCCGTTTTTTTAGAAAATAGTTCCAAGTGCTCCAAATACGCCCATGCTGAGCAGACCCATGATCACACCTGCCAGTACCACTCCCAACATCACGGCAATGACACTGGACTTAAAGTCCATGTCTAACAGACTAGCTGCCAGAGTTCCGGTCCAGGCGCCGGTTCCCGGAAGCGGAATGCCTACAAAGAGAAGCAGTGCTACGAACAGACCTCTTCCGGCCTTCTCCTGCAGCTTCTTGCCACCCTTATGTCCTTTTTCCAGGCAGAAGGTGAAGAATTTACCGATGACCGGCTTGTCTGCGCCCCATTCCAATACCTTTCTGGCAAAAAAGAAAATGAACGGCACAGGAAGCATATTGCCCAGGATGCAGACAATATAGCTGGGAAGCAGCGGCAGATTCATTCCCACCGCAATAGGGACAGCGCCTCGAAGCTCAATCAAAGGAACCATAGATACCAGAAAAATGATCAAATACTTTTTTAACATGTGTTTGCTCCAATTCTTTTATTTTTTAATTATGCCCGCTTTTCCAGATATTCTTTCAGAAAAGCGATCAGACGGTCCATCTCTTCATCCGTACCGACTGTGATACGCAGGGAGTTGGCAATTCTTTCTTTGTTCCAGTGTCTGACATAGATGTCTGCTGCACGAAGTGCCAGGAAAAGCTCTTCGGCAGGTACTTCCTTATGAGAAGCGAAGATAAAGTTCGCCTTAGAATCCGGAAAAGTAAATCCAAGCTGCGAAAGCTCCTTCTTAATGCGCTCTCTGGTCGCCACGATCTTCGCCGTAGTCTCTTTAAAATAAACATCATCCTTTACCGCTTCCACACCCATGACCTGAGAAGGCAGGTTCATAGTGTAGGAGTTGAAGGAAAATTTCACATCATTCAGATAATGGATCAGCTTTTCATTACCGATGCAGAAACCGATACGCATTCCCGCCATGGCTCTGGACTTGGAAAAAGTCTGCACCACCAGAAGGTTTTCGTATTTTTTAAGCAGTGGCAGGGCACTCTTACCGCCGAAGTCCACATAAGCCTCATCCACGATCACTACCACGTCGGGATTCGCCTGCAGGATCTCTTCGATCATTTCCAGCGATTCCTCCACACCGGTGGGGGCGTTGGGGTTCGGAAAGATCACGCCGCCGTTTGGCTGTTTGTAATCCTCGGGATTCATGTGCCAGTTCTCATCCAGGGCACAGGTACGATACGGGATCCGGTACAGATCCGCCCATACATCGTAAAAGGAATATGTCACATCCGGGAACAGAATCGGTTTTCCGCTGTTAAAAAAGGTCAGGAATGCCATGGATAATACATCGTCGGATCCCACACCTACAAATACCTGTTCCGGCTTCACATGATAGTATGCTGCCAGCGCATCCACTAAGGGCTGTGCATTGGAATTTGGATACAGCCGCAGAGATGCGCTTTCCATATTTTCCGCTGCCTGCCGTACTCCGGGTGCCGGAGGATACGGGCATTCATTGGTATTCAGTTTGATCATGTTCGGGCGGTTCGGCTGCTCGCCTGCCACATAGGGCACCACCTTACGTACATTTTCTTCCCATTTCATAATGTTGTTTGCTCCTCATTCCGCACACTTTTTCATGACTTCATTACCCTGTGTGCCGGGCAGTTATTTCTCATTTTCGTTCTGTCGCTGTTTTAACTCCTTCCGATAGCTTTCCGCCTGTTCAGGATCCTCTAACTGTTCATAGCACCGGATCAGTCCCTGCAACGGTTCTTCTCCTGCGCTTCTAAGCGTTAACGCCGGCTGTGTCTCATATGCTGCATTATAATACCAGATGGCTGCTTCTTCGTAATCTTGCTTCTCTTCATAAAAATGACCCAGTTCACAACAGATCTCCGAACACCCTTCTCCCGCGATCACCTTGGAAGTGTGCTTGAAAAACGCCACGGTATCGCCCCGCAGTCTGGCCGCTTTGGCTGCCACACAGCAGCCTTCCGTGATCTCGTCCGTACTTCTGTCCGGGGAAGAAACTTCCGTCCGGAAGTAATTTTCCGCTTCCTGAAGATCCTGCACACTTCCTGCCAGGAACAGTTCTCTGGCATACATGCCGTACAGTCTTCTGGATAATTGTCTCCCCGCAGCAATCTGTTTTCGGAAATTGCCCAGATCTCTGCCTGCATGATTCTGCTCCGGCATGTGAGTGATCACGATGTCACTGTCATAGACCACCGGCGCAAGCCGTACCATTTCATGGATCGGCTCCTCCCACACAAAGTTCCGCAGTCTGCGGAATAATTTGGGACGATACTCTTCATCAAAATTATAGACCGTGCCGTTGTGCAGCTGATTGCCGTATTTCATCTGGACGATCTCAATTTCAGGAAGCAGTGTTTCTTTTAGCTGGCGGAATCTCTGCCTGTTCTCCTCCGAAAGCACCTCATCCGCATCCGCTGAATATATATATTCCTTCGACGCCTTGGAAAAGGCGAAATTCCTTGCTGCGCTGAAATCATCGATCCAGGTAAAATCGTATATCTTATCGGCATATTCTGCGGCAATCCGCTTCGTGGCATCCGCTGATCCCGTATCCACGATAATGATCTCATCCACCAGGTCTTTCACACTGTCCAGGCATCTAGCCAGAATCCGTTCTTCATTTTTAACGATCATACATAAAGAGATTGTGATCATTTCGGATCTCCATTCCCGCATTTTTACATGCGATGCTGTTCCTACAGTACTTTGGATAAAAATTCCTGTAATCTCGGACTCTGGGGATTGGTAAAGAATTCCTGCGGCGTATTCTCCTCCACGATATTACCGCCATCCATAAAGAGCACCTTCGTACCTACTTCTCTGGCAAAGCCCATCTCGTGGGTAACCACCACCATGGTCATGCCGCTCTCTGCCAGTTCCTTCATAACTTCCAGTACTTCTCCTACCATCTCAGGATCCAGTGCGGAGGTAGGCTCATCGAACAGCATTACTCTGGGGTTCATTGCCAGGGATCTTACGATGGCGATTCTCTGCTTCTGACCGCCGCTTAAGGAGGCAGGATATGCATCCGCTTTTTCCTCCAGCCCTACTCTCTTTAACAGCTTCAGCGCATTTTCTTTGGCTTCTTCCTCGTTCATCAGTTTTAACTTCACCGGAGCGAGAGTAATATTATTCATGATGGTCAGATTATTAAACAGGTTAAAATGCTGGAACACCATACCCATATGCTGACGGATTTTGTTGATGTCGATCTTTGGATCCGTGATGTTCTGTCCGTCAAACCAGATCTCACCGCTAGTAGGTCTCTCCAATAGGTTCAGGCAACGCAGAAAAGTACTCTTACCGGATCCGGAGGGTCCTACCACTACGATCTTCTCTCCGGGATGAATATGGTAATTTACTCCCTTTAACACCTGATTATCTTCAAAGCTTTTATGCAGATCTTTAACGATTATCACTCTTACGCAGCCTCCTTTCCAGTTTTGCAAGCAGGATAGACAGTACCTTGGTCAGCACGAAATAGATGAACGCGATACCAAGCAGCGGTGTAAATACATCGAACAGCTTGGAAGTCATCTGATTTGCCACACGGGTAAGGTCACTCATTCCTACGTAACCTACAATAGAAGTCTCCTTGATCAGCACGATAAATTCATTGCCGAGAGGAGGCAGAATGCTCTTAAACGCCTGTGGGATAATGATGTAGCGCATGGTCTGGAGCTTGTTCAGTCCCAGGGATCTTCCGGCTTCCATCTGTCCCTTGTCCTGTCTCTTATACACATCTCCGAGCCCACGAGACCGATCAGTATCTCG
>ENA-OZLM01000398-OZLM01000398.1-human-gut-metagenome-genome-assembly--contig:-NODE-398-length-9125-cov-5.129438_pt1 | contig 9125 bp, 2 predicted proteins | sample MGYA00244839_ERZ653790 | MGnify/ENA primary metagenome ERZ653790 (study PRJEB26926, sample SAMN06164796) | human gut metagenome | biome: ENVO:00009003; feature: ENVO:2100002; material: ENVO:00002003...
GGTCTCGTGGGCTCGGAGATGTGTATAAGAGACAGGTCCGGAGGAGAACGGCCACATCGACGGCAAGGGCAACGCCGAATTGCTGACCCTTGTTGTGCGTGAGCTTCTTCGCAGCCCGAAATTCGTGGACGGCCTTTTGGGTGAGGGCTGGCGGTTGTGGATGGAGGACGCCCTTTCGCACCTTACCATCGACAAGCTGACGGTGCGCCAGGTCATGGTGGTGCTGGAACTGCTTATCGAGAAGGTTCGCAGCGTGGGCGGCCAGCTCTGTGTGTCCGCCGCCAATGGCAAGATAAAGACCGCCGTTCTGGAGGACGGCTTTTATAAAATCACCTTCGAGCAGGCGAATACCTTCCGGGCGCATGACCTGATGCGCTGCGCCACGTTTACCGGCGGGAACCTGAAAGGCTACTGGGTGGAGGTTGCCGGCGTGGAGGGTGATTCCATCCTCGTGGGCGTGGATGAGTTCGGAACTTCCCTTCCTGCCCCCGGTGACGAATGTGTGCTGATGGGTAATACGGAAAACCCGTTGCGCCAGAACCTGATCCTGATATCCGCCACCGAGGACGGGCAGCCCCGCATGGACGTGATGGACGGCGTGAAGGCGAAAAACTTCACCGGCTGCCTTCGTGCCCGCCTGGGTAACTTGGACGGCATCAGCGACGACTGGTTCCCCGCCGACAACCAGCCGCACGGCAACGGCCTTTACAGCGACAACGCCTACCTGCGCGGGACATTCCTTTTGGTGACAGGCGAGGATATCAAGACGAAATTCGAGATCGTCGAGGGACGTATCACCAGTGTGGTGACCGCCCTGCGCCAGGACTTCGCCACCGACCGCGGATACCTGAATAACCCCGCCTTTGACGACGGCCTTATGAAATGGAACACGGAGAACGAGACGGTGTTCTTCCTTGTGGGGAACCGGTGGGTCTGGGCGAACGGCAACGTGCTGACGAAGAAAGGTGACGGCGCGAGTGTGACCGAGGATGACGGCCGTAAGGTCGTGCGTATTCGTAACAAGTACATCTTACAGAAACGCGCGAACCTGAAAAGCATCCCCTCCATGCCTGAAAACGGCAGCGGGGAGAAGGAAGCCGTCCCGGTGTACCTGACCTTCTTTTACCGTTGTGCGGTCGGTGGAACCCTGCGGGTGGAGTTCGTGGGTGTTGATAAGACGGGGTTCGCCAACTTCAACAGCATGGAAGTGGAAGAGGAACTGCCCGCGACTGACGGCTACGTGCAATATACCTGTAGCGGCCTTTGGAACGGTACGGGAGACTTCAAGCTGTCTTTCACCGGTGACATCTACCTGTACATGCTCATACTCTCTACCGACCGCGTGGAATCGCTGGCGCACCGTTATAAAACACTTTTCGAGCAGTCGGAGCGTCTGGTGAAGATTTCGGCGGCTGTCTTTGATAAGGACGAGAATATGTTGGAAGAGACAGGTCTGATGGTTACTTCCAAATATTCCGGGTTATACGCCATTGACGGCGACGGAAATTTAAAATCCCTTGTTGGTGTCGGCGGTGACGGTATAAAAATCAAAGGCGACTACATTACCCTTGAGGGGCTTGTTACGGCTAACAATAATTTTAAAATTCTGCAAGATGGTAGTATTGAGACACGCAATGCAAAAATATACGGGACCGTTCATGCCCAGGATGGCAAGATCGGCGGTTTTACGATAGAGTCCGGCCGTTTGTTCTGGAAAGCGGGTGATTACTTCGGCAACGATTCCCGCAGTTTGAAACTCGGAGTGTCCCAGACCGCTATGGATGGGGTTGTGGATGTCGCTTTCAATGCCGCCACTCAGGGGCGGTTCGGAGTGAAGGTTGTCGGTTCCAATACGGGCGGTGCCGCCATTTATGCTTCCAGCAAATCATCCGGACAAAGTTACCCGATAAGTGCCAATTCTTATGCCGGCTTTTTTGACGGGGGCGTACATGTGAACGGTGCGGTATATTGTGGCGACATCCTTTCGAACAATTATGGTACGGAATGGACTTTAGGCAGTGACGGGACCTATACTTACCGGAAGGGTGTTTCCGGGACTTTCAGATGGTCTGTGAAGAATGATTTTCTAACTAATAATTATACCCTTGAAGTTGTCAATGGTATTGTTGTCAAAATGTCGGGTATTTAATATCATGTAATTATGAAGGTAAATTTTAATGCGGATTTTAAGGATTTTAATGGTGAACCCCTGCTGGTTGATGGCAACCCGCAGGTAATCGGTCATATCGTGGCCCAGTGCCTTTTCAACGGGACGGGTATTCGTCCAAGTGGCAATATGCAGACAGACAACGGTAAGAAGATGCGTGCGTATCACCTTTGTATGCGGATAATGGACACTGGCGGTGAGATTGAAATCACATCGGAAGATGCCGTGTTGATAAAGGAGGCCGTTTCCGGACTGACTCCCGGCTGTTACTCGCAGGTTGTACAACTGATAGAAAGATAAGGAGGATAATTTATGGCACTGACAGAATCTGAAAAGAACGAATTGAAGAAGGACATCCTGAACTCCATCAAGTCGGAGAGCCAGAGTGTCGATGAACTGGCCGAGGTCACCTCGCTGGACAATATCAAGAGCCTTCCTGCGATGCGCGGCCAGGAGGTCGTGCTTGCGCCGGTGGCGTTGCTCCGGAAACCCGCGGAGGACGCGGCGGCGGTGGCTAACGCTGCCGCCACGAAGGCCGATAATGCCGCGACCGGCGCCGCCAATGCGGCCCAGACCGCGACGAACGCCGCCGGTACCGCAAACAGGTCCGCTGAAACCGCCGATGCCGCTGCCGGTACGGCCACCGCCGCCGCCAAGAAGGCGGAGGATGCCGCCGCAGCCGTGGACGGCAGCCTGGTGGGTAGCATGACAGCCGTCCCTGACGAGAAGAACGACACGGTGAAACTGACCATCCTGGGCCGTAACGGGCAGGCAATCACCTCCACCGACATTCCCGGCGGTACGGGTAGCGGCGGCAACACGTACAACGTGACGGAGGAGGTTCCCCTGGAAAACGGCTACTATACCCTGGAGACGGCCATCGCCGCCGTAAACGTGAAATACCGGTACAAGGGCCGTTGCATCACCTACGAGGTTGCGCAGGGCAGATGGGAGACGAAACAGTTCACCGGCACGAGCGTGGAGAGCTGGGAACAGGCCGCGAGTTGGGAGGATTTCGGCGGGGCCGGCACGATGAAGAGCCTGACGGTGAACGGCGAGAAGCAAATCCCCGATGCGGAGGGCAACGTGAGCCTGACCATCGATAAGCTGGAGGTTGACGAGAGCCTGAACGCCGAAAGCACGAACCCGGTCGAGAACCGTGCCGTGGCGGCGAAGCTGGGCGAGGTGGAAGCGAATACCATCTTCGACAGCTCCGCCGAACTGAGCGACGACGAGACCACCGTCCACGTGAGCCTGAAGAACAAAAGCGGTGTCGAGGTGACCGGTTTCGACATCCCTGCCGGAGGCGGCGGTGGCGGCGGTGAGGGCAGCACGACGAAGATAGTGCTTGGCGCAAGTGTTGACAGGCCCACCGTCAAGGAAGGCGACCCGGTAAGGCTGACCTATACCTACGACCACCAGTACGGCAGCGGCGACGAGAAGGGCGAGAGTACCGGCCAGAAAGCGAAAATCACCGTCCAGGTGAGGCGTGGCGCCACCACCACCTATTCGGAGACGACGCGGGACGTGAGCAAGGGCACGTACACGCTCGACCTGACGAAATACCTCCTTTCCGGCACGAGCGACATCTACGTGATAGCCGAGACCACCGACCCCACCACCGGCAAGGCGCAGAAGCGGCAGGCGTACGTTAGCGTGCGCAGCGTGACGCTGGCCCTGTCCAGCAGCTACAATATCGCCTCCGGCCTGGCTTCCGGCGGTTATGGCGCGCAGGAGACCGTGAACATCCCCTACGGCGTGAGCGGCACCGGCACGAAGGTGGTGACCCTTTACGTGGACGGCAAACAGCAGAACGCCCACACGGTCACCCGCAGCGGTACGACCAACAGCAGCTTCCCGCTCTCCATGTCCTCCCTGGCGGTAGGCCGGCATACCGTCCAGATGGTCGCCGAGATGGATGCCGGTGACGGCCTGACGCTCAAAAGCGAGAGTATCCATATCGATATCCTGAAGAGCGGCAGCAGCGTCCCCTACGTGGGGCTGATGGTCACCCACCGGGACGGCCGTATCCTTACCGGTGCCGACCACCTCTCCCCGGTCATCGAGGTGGGGCAGTACGAGAGCTGCGAGTTCAAGTTTGCCGCCTACGACCCCGGTACCACCCCGGCGGGTGTGGGCATCTACAGGAACGGCACGCTTCTCCAGACGGTGAGTGTCCCACGTACCGCCCAGACCTACCGGAACCGCTTCACGGAGCAGGGCCGGCAGCAGATGCAGCTGAAGGTCGGTGCCACCGCCTACACTTTCCACATAGACGTGGTCGAGAGCGGCATCGACATCAGCGAGGCCACCTACGGCCTTCAAGTGAAGCTTAGCCCGTCCGGCCGCAGCAACAGCGAGAGCGACCCGGCGCGGTGGGAGTATAACGGCGTGAAAACAATTTTCGAGGGCTTCGACTGGAGCAGCAACGGCTGGACGGGTGACAGCCTGAAACTGACGGGCGGGGCGAAGGCCGTCATCGGCTACCAGCTGTTCAAGGACGATGCCGGCGCCTCCGGCGCTACCATCGAGATGGAGTTCCGTGTATCGGGCGTGACGGACCGTCAGGGCGAGGTGATCAGCTGCATGGACAAGGGGAAAGGCCTTAGTGTCACGAGCGAGGAGGCGAGCGTCAAGACCGGCACCATCCTGCACTACACGAACGAGGACGGCGAGGACGCGAGCCGTGAAATCAAGATCGGCACGAAGTTCGCCCCCGAGAAGTGGCTGAAGGTCGCCTTCGTCATCGGCAAACGCGGTGACGGGCGCCTGATGGAACTTTACGTGAACGGCAACCGTGCCGGTGCTGACATCTACGACAACAGCTACTACTTCCGCCAGGACACCCCGGCGGGCATCACCGTCGACAGCGCGTCCGCCGATGTGGAACTGAAGAACATCCGTATCTACAACCGTGCCCTGAGCGATGACGAAGTCCTGGATAACCGGATGGTGGATGCCGGCAGCAGCGACGACATGATGCGCCTGTACGAGGAGAACGATATCCTGGGCGGCAGCGGCGACGTCGATATCGACAAACTGCGTTCCAAGGGGAAGGGCGTGATGCGCATCGTCCGCAAGGGCGGCCTTGACGAGGTGAACGAGACGAACAACAAGAAGACCGACTTCATCGCCGACGTCTATTTCTGGTCCCCTTTCGGCAAGGAGTACGACTTCGTCCTCCGCGACTGCTACATCCGCATCCAGGGTACCAGTTCCACGAAATACCCGAGCAAGAACATCCGCATCTACTTCACCAAGGGCGGCGCGAACCTCAGTTTCGAGATCAACGGTACCCCGGACCCCCTTGGTGGCAACAGGTATATGATGCGTCCCGGGAGCATCCCGATGGACCTGTTCTGCATGAAGTCCGACTATTCCGACTCGTCCATGTCCCTGAACACGGGCGGGGCGAAGCTGTACAACGACACGATGCTCGAACTGGGCCTTCTGACCCCTCCGCAGCGTTACCAGCTGGAACAGGCGGGCGGTGACCTGAACGCGGTGAAGATCCGGCAGAGCATCGACGGTTTCCCCATCGACGTGTTCAGCGCGGAGACCGCCGACGGGGAGAGCACCTACTACGGGCAGTACAACTTCAACAACGAGAAGAGCAAGAGCGGCCGGCTGTTCGGCATGGAGGGGCTTGACGGTTTCACCCCTTCCTGCCCGATGACGCTGGAGACGCTGAACAACGGCGAGAGGGTCTGCCTTTTCCAGAGTTCCAGCGACGCGGACCTTGCCGCCGGTTTCGATGCCGGCCTGGAAACCAACTATCCGGACGACGTGAAATGGGCGGGCCTGAACGCGGCCCAGCAGTCCGCGCTGAAACGCCTTTTCGGCTGGATCCGTTCATGTGTCCCGGCAAACGCTACCGCGGACGACCTGGCCACCTTCGTTAGCGACAAGTTCAGGAAGGAAATCGGGCAGTATTTTGACGTGGACCACCTGCTGACCTACTACGTGCACACCGACTACTTCGCGAGCGTTGACCAGCGCGCGAAGAACATCCTCCTGCGTACCTGGGACGGGCTGATCTGGTACACCAACTATTACGACGGTGACACCCAGCTTGCCAAGAGGAACGACTGTTTCCTTGCCTACGACTACACGATCGACCGTGACACGTGGGACGCGGAGGCGGGGAAATACGCCTTCGAGGGCCGCGACAGTTGGCTTTGGAACCTTGTCCTGGCCAACCTGCAGGACGAGCTGAAAGCCTGCGCCGCCGCTTACCGCGCGAAAATGACGGTCGAGCGCGTGCTGTCGATGCTTGACGTCGAGCAGGCGGGTAACTGGAGCGACCGTGCGTACAACAAGAGCGGCTACCTGAAGTATATCCGCCCGAACATGGAAGAGGTTTACGGCAAGAAATGGCCGTTCATCTACGCCCTGCAGGGAAGCAACGCCGCGCACCGCAGTTACTTCGTGAAGAACCGTTTCGCCCTCCTGGACGCCAAATACGGCACGAGCAACTTCACGAGTGACAACATCGACCTTTACATGGCCCGTACCGCCTCCGATGCCGCCGACGTGGTGAAGATCACGGCGAGCGAGGTGTACGCTTTCGGTTACGGCACGAACAACAGCCCCAATATCGGGGGTACCGGCATCGTGGAGGGCGGCAAGGTGGCCACCCTTCAAATCACGGGGGCCTACACGGTAAACGACCCCCTGCGTATCTACGGCGCGAGCCGCATGAGGGTGCTTGACATGACCGGCGCCTCGGACCGCCTGAAGAACGGCCTTGACCTGGGTAAATGTACCGTATTGCGTGAGCTGAACCTGCAAAGCCCCTCCACCGGCTCGACGGGCTGGTGGCTGAACCTCGGCAGCTGCCGCCAGCTGCGTAAGGTGAACCTGCGCAACCAGGCACAGGCCAAGACCGGGAGCAACACCAGCACCGAGCTTGACTTCACGAACCAGACCAAGCTGGAGGAACTTGACGCGAGAGGCACGCAGGTGCAGAGCGTGACCTTCGCCAAGGGTGCCCCTCTGACGAGGGCCTGGCTTCCCGGCACGCTGACCGTGTTGAAACTGGAATATCTGGGCAAACTGGCCACAAGCGGGCTCACGCTGGAGAACTACAGTAAAGTGAGGACGCTTATCGTGGACGGCTGTCCGGGACTGAACTGGGAAACCCTGCTGAACCGCTGTTCCGGCGTGGAACGCATCCGCGTGACCGGCATCGACCGGAAGGATGACGGCACGTGGCTGAACCGGTTCATGAAGATGGGCGGCGTGGACGCTGAAGGCAACGCCACGGACACGTGCGCGCTGGTGGGTACGGTGCGTCTTACCAACTATGTCGAGGATGAGAGATACGAGGCGTTGAAAGCCCATTTCCCGGAACTGAACATCCTCCAGCCCGAATACACGATGATCGAGTCCGACGATGATGTGGCCGACGATGCCAATATCAGTAACCCGGACAACAGGACAGGTTACAAGTACGGTACTCCTTACAGGACGAGCGGGCATATCGCCGCCATCCTGAAACATCGTCACCGTGTACTGGCGAAAGTGACCAGGAAGCCTACCACGCGCAGCGTGAAGATCGCGAATGTCGATACGACGGTGAACAACCTCGACGGCGAGATGACCTATTACCCGCTGGACGACGGCAATTCCAACCGTTACGCCGACGGCAGCGCCGCCAGACTTGACGGCAGCGAGGGCGACTGGATGATGTTCGAGCCGTTTTTCTGGTCAAAGGGCATCAACGACTACCTGAATGGCAAGCATTACTCCTGCTACAGCAGCAAGGGCCGGGACGACATGCCCTCCGTTCCTGATGCCGATATCCTCACGCTGGATGACATCAAGGAAGCCGGCGGCTACCTGAGCGGTCGTAAAATCATGAGCGGCAAGGACACGCTCGCGAACAGCTACAGTGCCGACACCACGTATTCCGTCTGCAAGGTGAACGTCAGCGGGCACAAGCGTGTCCGGTTCCCGAGCGTTCCCGGTACGAACCTTGTCGGCAGCGTGTTCACTGACAATACCGGCGCCGTAGTCAGTTCCATCGTTGTTCCGACCCTCTCCAACAAGTTCGAGGCGGGCATGTACCTGATCGCTGACGTTCCTGCCGGTGCCACAGCGCTGCACTTCTCCGTTCTGAACACCGCGGAGTTCGACAAGGTAGTGCTTTCCAATTCCGACAGGATCGAGGACATGGAGCCGGATTGGGTAGCCAATGACGAGCACCTTTGCGCGGTTGTGGGCAGTTCGGTTGTCGGTTCCAAGCTCCGCGCCTGTATCACCGGCGGCAGCACTACGGCGAGCATGAGCTGGGCCGACTTCCATTATTACTCGGTACAGCGTGGTATGCAGCAGATTGACGCGCTGATGCACTCCCGTATCGCCAACCTCTTCTACGCCGCCTATGGCCGTCGTGACAGCCAGGAACAATGCGGCGCGGGTCAGCATACTAACAACCGTACCACCGGCGGTACCGCTTCACACGGCATGACCGATACGATCGGTTATGAAGAGGCGCACGCCATCAACCCGAACGTGACGAACTCGCTTGTGGACAATATGGTCCACCAGTACGCCTGGTATCGCGGCGAGGATGACTACGGCGGTGCTACTGTCACGCAGGTGAACAATATCTGCTGCCTTGGCTACGAGGATATCTACGGTCATAAGTATGACATGATGGACGGCGTTGACCTTCCTAATGATAGCGGCAACGCCGGCAAGTGGCGCATCTGGATGCCTGACGGCACGACCCGTATGGTGAAAGGAGGCACAAGCTCGGGCGTATGGATAACGGCCATTGCACATGGCAAGTACATGGACGTGGTTCCGGTGGGTTCCGTTTCGGGTTCTTCCTCGACGCATTACTGCGATATGTACTACATATCCACCGCAGCCAGCCGTGTGGTTTATCGTGGCAACTTCTACGCGAACCCGAATGGCGGTGTCTCGATGTCGAATGCGGGCAGCGATTTCT
>ENA-OZLM01000412-OZLM01000412.1-human-gut-metagenome-genome-assembly--contig:-NODE-412-length-8940-cov-5.903995_pt1 | contig 8940 bp, 7 predicted proteins | sample MGYA00244839_ERZ653790 | MGnify/ENA primary metagenome ERZ653790 (study PRJEB26926, sample SAMN06164796) | human gut metagenome | biome: ENVO:00009003; feature: ENVO:2100002; material: ENVO:00002003...
GGCTTGAATCAAGGCTTATGCAAAGCGCTGAAAGCAGATGACCGCCAGATTATATCCTGCCATGATCTAAAAGCGGCAAGAGAGCAATTGCTTTGCGGCGGTGTATCCCTGATCCTGTTGGATATCAATCTGCCGGATGGCAGTGGGCTTGAGCTGCTCCGGGAGGTCAAGGAAAACATACCCGGAGTTCCTGTTATTCTGCTGACTGCCAACGACACCGATCTGGACATCGTAGACGGACTGGAGAGAGGCGCTGATGATTATATTACCAAGCCCTTTTCTCTTTCGGTTTTGCGGGCAAGGGTGAATACCCAACTGCGAAAGCAAGCGTCAAACCATAAAAATGCGCCGTTCCATATGGATCTATTTCACTTTGACTTTGAGGCTATGACCTTTTATGTGGGAGATTCAAAAGTGGAATTGAGTAAAACAGAACAAAAATTACTGCGTCTGCTTGTTGAAAACCGAGGCCGAACCATGACCCGTGGAGACCTTGTAGACCGGATCTGGACAGATGGCGCAGAATATGTGGATGAAAATGCTTTGTCTGTTACGATCAAGCGTCTGAGGGATAAGCTTGGCGCACAGAAATACATTAAAACCGTCTATGGAATCGGTTATAGCTGGGTGACAAAAGATGAATAAAACCGGCATTGTGATCATACTGCTGTGTTTTCTGGCGGCGGCAGCTGTTGTGTTATGGGAGCGGAGAAAGGCCAGAAAAACGATGGAAGAAATCGAAAGGATGCTAGACGCTGCCATGACCGGCTCCTTTTCTGAAAACAATTTTGATGAAAGCCAGCTGTCTGCATTGGAAACGAAGTTTGCGCACTATCTTTCCGCCGCAGAAGCATCTTCTCAAAACATAGCGCAGGAAAAAGACAAAATCAAAACCTTGATTGCGGACATCTCCCACCAGACAAAAACGCCGATTGCAAACCTGCTGTTATACAGCGAGCTTTTGATGGAGGAAACTCTGCCTGCATCGGCGAAGGCAAATGTGGAGGCGCTGTACAAACAATCGGAAAAGCTGCGATTTCTGATCGATTCTCTCGTAAAGCTTTCCAGACTGGAAAACGGGATCATTTCACTCTCCCCCCAGCCGACAGCGCTGCAGCCGCTGCTTGAAAGTGTGGTAGAACAATATACTGCCAAGGCTTCTGAAAAAGGATTGTCTTTGCAAATGCAGGATACAGATGCTTTTGCTGTATTCGACTTCAAATGGACAGCGGAAGCGCTGGCTAATATCGTAGACAACGCCATCAAATATACAGAGCATGGCACCATTACTATTTCTGCCGTAAGCTATGAAATGTTTGCAAGGATCGATATATCGGATACCGGTTCAGGCATCCCGGAAAGTGAGCAAGCGAAGATATTTGCTCGCTTTTACCGCTCAAATAGTGTGCAGAAACAAGAAGGGGTCGGCATCGGCTTATACCTTGCCCGACAGATCATATCCGGCGAGGGCGGTTATATCAAGGTTGCTTCCGTTCCGGGAAAAGGAAGTACGTTTTCCATATTTCTGCCGAAATAACAACAATTCTATCAAAACTGTTAGATTTCATTTTCCGCCGGAAAGAATGTGGAAAGATTCCTATGCGATAATCTGTATGTATCAAAGGATCATTTCCTTTCATACATACAGATTTTTTCATGGAGGTACTCATTTATGGAAGTTTTACAGGCAAAAAACCTGAAAAAGATTTATGGCTCCGGCAATAACGCAGTTCATGCGTTGGATGGAGTTGATTTAAGTGTAAAGAAGGGCGAATTTGTTGCAATTGTCGGCACATCCGGCTCCGGCAAATCCACGCTGCTGCACATGCTGGGCGGGCTGGATCGCCCTACAAGCGGCACGGTCATGGTGGACGGACAGGATATTTTCTCCCTGAAGGAGGAAGCGCTGACCATCTTCCGCCGCAGGAAAATCGGCTTTGTGTTCCAAGCATATAATCTTGTTCCGGTGCTGAATGTGTATGAAAATATTGTTCTACCCATTGAGCTGGACGGTGGCAAGGTCAATAAGGATTTCGTACAGCAGATTGTACAGACACTTGGGCTGGATGATCGTCTGGATGCGCTGCCCAATCAGCTCTCAGGCGGTCAACAGCAGCGAGTAGCCATTGCCCGTGCGCTGGCGGCAGCACCCGCTATCATTCTGGCAGATGAACCCACCGGCAATCTGGATTCCAAAACCAGCCAGGATGTATTGAGCCTTTTGAAAGTCACCAGTCAAAAGTTCGCCCAGACAATCGTAATGATCACTCACAACGAAGAAATTGCGCAGATGGCAGACCGCATTATCCGTATCGAAGATGGTCGGATCGTCTCCCAGAACTAACGGGAGGTGGCTACGATGAATGTCAAAAACAGAAAATGTATTCGAAAGCTCAGCTTAAAATCTCTTTATGCGAACCGTCGCCGCAATCTGATCGCCATTTTTGCCATTGCGCTGACAACGCTGCTATTTACGTCCATGTTCACCATTGTCTTGTCGTTGAACGCCAGCTATGAAACCTACCAGTTTCGGCAGGTAGGCGGCTATGCACACGGCACCTTTAAGGATGTTTCCCCCGAGCAGGCGGAACGTATCGCCGCCCACCCGAAGGTAAAGTCTGCGGGGGCACGGAAGGTGATCGGCATCACTGCGGATGGTGTCTTTTCCAAAACGCCGGCAGAGATCAGCTACATGGATGCCAACTGCACCAAATGGAGCTATGCCACCCCTACTACCGGACGGATGCCCGAAAGCGGCAAAGAGGTGACCATGGATACGGCAGCGTTGCAGCTGCTTGGCGTGACGCCGGAACTGGGCGCAGAGGTCACGGTTTCCTATTCCATCACGGACAAGGATCAAACCGCCTTTACTGTAACAGATACCTTTACGCTGGTGGGCTATTGGGACTATGATGAACTAATGCCTGTTCATTACATCAACATCAGCCGTGATTACGCAGATGATATCGAAGCGCAGGCAGTGAAAACAGGTTTACAGCCCTTCCGCACTGACCTGAATGTCATGATGGCTTCCAGTACAAACATTCAAGGGCAGATGGAGCAGGTGGATACCGATCTCGGCTACACATGGGACAGCTATACCGATCCCAACAGCGTCCGGATCGGCGTCAACTGGGGATATACCTCATCCCAGCTGGAGTCGAAGCTTGATCCGGAACTTGTGATCGCCATAGCAGCTTTTTTGCTGCTGGTGATTTTCACTGGGTATCTTATCATCTATAACATTTTTCAGATCTCTGTTGCAGGGGATATCCGGTTTTACGGACTTCTGAAAACCATTGGCACAACGCCCCGGCAGCTCAAACGCATCATTCGCCAGCAGGCACTTCTGCTTTGTCTGATCGGCATTCCGGCGGGGCTGCTGTTGGGCTATGGCATTGGCGCTGTTCTGGTGCCTGTTGTCTTGCGCTCCACCCAGTTGGATGCGGGCATCACCACCATCAGCACTTCGCCTGTGATCTTTGTTGGCTCCGTGCTGTTTGCCCTGCTGACGGTGCTTTTGTCCTGCTCCAAGCCCGGGAAAATGGCAGCCAGGGTTTCTCCGGTGGAGGCTACCAAATATACAGATGCAATGCAGACCAAGAAAAAACAGCGCAGCACCCGGGGAGCGAAGCTCCATCAGATGGCCTTTGCCAATCTGGGACGAAACAAAAAAAAGACGGTGCTGGTGGTGGTGTCTCTGGCACTGTCGGTGACGCTGTTCAATGCACTGTGTGCCTTTGTGGGCGGCTTCAGCATGGAGAAGTATGTATCCTTCATGACCTGCGCCGATTTTATCGTCAGCACGCCCGACTATTTCCGTTACAACCCGGCAGATGAATTCATCACGCCGGAACAGATCGAAGAGATCGCAGCAAATACAAAGTCCAGTCTTTCCGGCACGGGATATGCTGTGCGAAAACCCGTATATCTTTGGATGACGGAGGATGCTCTGCGGCAGGACTATGCAAGGTACGAAAGTGCTGAGCAGTTGGACAGCCATATGAGCCGCATGGAGCACCGGGGCGATATGGTGATGGGAGATACCAGAATCGAGGCTCTGGATAACAGCCTGTTTGACAAGCTGCAAGTGTTCGACGGAGATATTTCTCCTATGCTGGAGCCAAACAATAACGCTATTGCCATTGCGGTTTCCTTAGATGACTACGGTAATCTGCCCAATCCTGAATACTACCCCAAGGTGGGAGACACGATCACCGCCACCTATGCGGACGATGTGAAATATATCGACAGCCGCACCGGGGAACTCCGCACCGAAGATACACCGGAGGAGTACTTTCAGGAAAAACTGTATGGAGCCAGAGATGTAGAGTACACGGTCTGCGCCTTGGTAGAGCTTCCGTATTCCATGAGTTATCGTTATGGTGGTATTGGATATGAGACAGTTTTGTCTGTGGATACCGCACAGAGGGACAGCGGCGGTGCGGCCATTCCGATGCTCTACCTGTTCGACACAGCAGACGACGCAGACGAGGCCGAAGCAGAGCAATATCTATCGAAGCTCACTGCCGGTGAGTTTTCACCCTTGATGTATGAAAGCAAGGCCACGGCTCGCTCTGAGTTTGCTCAGTTCCGGCAGATGTTCCTTCTGGTAGGTGGTATCCTCTGTGCTATCATCGGGCTGGTGGGACTCTTAAATTTCTTCAACGCCATGATGACCGGTATTCTTTCCCGCCGCCGTGAATTTGCTGTGCTTCAGGCTGTAGGAATGACGAACCGGCAGCTCAAAACCATGCTGATCTACGAGGGATTGTTTTACGCAATGTCCTCCGTATCGGCGGCCTTTATTCTGTCGCTGGCGGTGGGACCTCTTGCAGGAAAAATGCTGGGCAGTATGTTCTGGTTCTTTGAGTATCGATTCACCATTCTGCCTGTCCTGCTGACAATTCCGGTATTTCTTCTGCTGGGGTGGCTGATCCCTTGCATGATGTATGACAACGCAGCGAAATGCAGCGTTGTAGAGCAATTAAGGGATGCTCAATAACTGTTAAGCAAAAAACGGCCCTCTGCCAAGGAAAAGGCAGAGGGCTGAGTTTTAATCTAAGGGTTTACATTCAGTTACAGTTTTTAGATAAATTTCGGGGTTTCCGTTCAAAACAAGGTCTGCATATCCAATCGGGTCATTGTAGATTAGATAGTCCAGCTCTGACCGCTGATACATATTGTCAGCAACCTCATTCTCCACGGCTATTGTATCAATAGCAATCATACTGCCATCTAAGAATTTCAGTTCCACACAAGCGGTATCCATGTTAAACTCACAAGAAACCAATCTATCCATAAGAAACCTCCATTTTGCGGGATGTTAGATCATCCCAAAATATTTGAATGCTTCTCGGATTGCTTTCTCTTTTTCCGGCGGACACATGGGCTGTCTGGAATCCTCGAACTTCGGCAAATTGTAATTCTTGCCAACTTCAATCCCACATTTCCTCTTAATCTGTGAGATATAAAGATTGGATACCTTTAACCCGCTATGCTCCAGCACATAGTCTTTGATCTGGGTGTAGGTTGCCCCATCCTGAAATTCGGACATATCCATATCTTCCAAAGAGAACTCAACCCGAATCTTTTTCGAGTCGACCTCGCCCTTGGAAAGCAAGACAACCGTCTCCACATGTTTCGTCCACGGAAAAAGATCCACCGGCTGACACTCCTTTGCCTGATACCCATGTTTCGTCAGATACTTTAAATCCCTTGCAAGTGTCTCCGGATTACATGAAATATACACTACGCGCTTCGGGGCAAGCCGGATGACCGAAGATAAAAACGCCTCGTCACTTCCTGCTCTTGGCGGGTCCATGAATACGACATCCACATTGCCATCCGGTGTTGCCTTTTTTCCCGATTTTGTGGCATCCGGCACCTGATTTTTTTTCTGATCGGCACGGTATTCCGCCATCTCCACCATAAACTGTCCAGCATCAGCATTGTAAAACTGGACATTTTTGATGTCATTTCGTTTTGCGTTAGTCACGGCATCCCTGACCGCATCACGATTTAATTCCACACTGATGACCTCTTTTGCCTTCGACGCTGCGATAAGACCGATCGTTCCGATGCCACAGTAAGCATCCACAATCCTCTCTTTTCCTGTCAGTCCGGCATACTCGATTGCCTTCGTATAAAGGATCTCCGTCTGCACCGGATTGACCTGATAAAATGATTTGGGGGAAATGCGGAAAGTACAGCCACAGAGTGTGTCCTCAATATAGCCTTTTCCGTAAATAACTGTCTCTTTTTCTCCTAAAACCATACTGGTCTTTTTGTCATTGACATTGAGAACGACCGTTGTGATCTCCGGGTGAAGTTTACGCAGTGCCTTGACAAAATTATTCTTGGACGGAAGGATCGGGGAGCCAAGCACTAATACTACCATCACTTCTCCGCTGTGAAAACCGCGACGAACCAGTACATGACGCAACAGACCATATCCGGTATCCTCATCATAAGTCTTGATTTTAAAGGAACGTAAAAGTCCCCGGATATCGTGGATGATCGCATCTGCCGTCTCATCTTCGATCTGGCAGGAATCAATGTTTACAACATCATGTGTCCCTGCCTTGTATACGCCTGAAATGACAGATCCGCCTTTTGCAATGTCAAATACCGCATGCACTTTGTTGCGGTAATGATAGGGATGTTCCATCCCGATGATCGGCAGTACTTTGCAGAATTCTTCGACATTTTTTCTAACATATTCCTGCTTTTCTTTGAGCTGTTTTTCATAGGAAAGTCCCTGATAATCGCAGCCACCGCATTTTTTTGCATACTGGCACATGTCTGCGTTCTGCTTCTTCGTGATCATTTTTTCCGACGTGTTTTTTCCTGATACTTTTTTCTCTTTTACCGATTTTCCATGATCCGTTTTTTCTGTAAATGCTTTAGTCACTGCATACTTCTTTTCCATTTTTCCGATGGTTCGCTTTTCTGCTTCCTGCTTCACTGTTTTATCAACCGCATATTTTTTCTTTCCCATTTTTCCGGCGGTTCGTTTTTCTGCCTCCTGCTTCATTGTTTTATCAACTGCATACTTTTTCTTGCCTGCAGCTTTATTTTTCGCTATGTCTTTATTTTTAACTTTACTTTTGTTCCTCATTGCACTTTTATTTTTCATTGCATTTTTATCTGCCATTTCAATCCTCCATTCTTTTCAATAAAAACAACACTTTCATTGACACCTCATGTTTACGCACAAGCACAAATCCTGCGCACAATCCTCAATCTCTCATCGTGCTCTGTTCCTCGCTCTGCACCAAGACACAGTATTCCTGCTTTTCACTTGTCCCTCAAACCTTTCCGCCTCACGACTCTTCCACACACTGACTCGCAATGTTCAGATAGGACTCTCCCCAGTTACACATGGCATTTAGGATCGGTGACAGGCTCTCTCCAAACTCCGTCAGGTTGTACTCTGTTTTGGGCGGGACAACCGGATAGACGGTTCTTTTGATAAGTCCGTCTTTTTCCAGTTCCCGAAGTTGCTGTGCGAGCATTTTATCGGTGGCTTTCGGTATCTTTTTATGAAGTTCACTGTAGCGGAGCGTTTTTCCCATCAGATGAAACAAAATGACCGACTTGTATTTGCCGCCGATCAGGGAGATCGTCGCCTCCACCGGACAGTTAAATTCCTTATTCATAGATCTATTTCTCCTTACTTACTTTTTCGGAAGTATATATCAAAAAAGTGCATACTTGCTTATATTCTGCATTTCCATATAATTATAGACATGAACGTTCAGAAACACAAGATAGAATCCGAAATAAACAGGATTATCCCAGCGAAACCGCATGAAATTCAATTATGTGCAAAAATCAGTTCAAGCATGGAGGATTAGCGTGAAAAATAAGATTTTTCACACGCAAGATCCGTGCTTACACACAAACTCAAGATGCACAAAAAACAGCTCAAGAATGGAGATTATCATGGAATTATTAGAGATTGCAAAAAAGAGACATTCTGTACGAAAGTACACAGGAAAAGAAATTGAACAGGAAAAACTGGATAAAATCTTAGAGGCTGCCCACGCAGCACCGACCGCCGCGAACATGCAGCCGGTACGCCTTATAGTCGTAAAAAGCAAAGAAGGACTGGAAAAAGTCGGAAAGGCAGCAAATATTTATCAGGCACCGGCTGCCATTGTCGTCTGTGCCAATAAGACAAAAGCCTGGAAGCGTCCGTTTGACGGCAAGATCACAACCGACATCGATGCCTCGATCCTGACCGACCATATGATGCTTGAGGCAACCGAGCTTGGTCTTGGCAGTGTCTGGATTTGCTACTTTAACCCGGACATATTAAAAGAAGAACTGAACCTTCCGGAAAACTTAGAACCGGTCAATATCTTAGCACTCGGATACAGTGATGAACCGGATGCATCCGCAGAGCGTCATAAAGATATGCGCATTGACATGGATGAGCTGGTTTCCTACCTTTAAAACAAATAGCATGCACCACAAACAAACCTGTGATTTTAAGTAATCACAAAATTGCCAGGATCATGCATCAGCATCCGAATGTCAGATTTTAATCTGACTTCCGGGGTTGTACATTGCCCTGGCAATTTCTTTATCACTTTTCTATTCAGGTGCTTACCACTCAGACTTACCACTTTTCTTACCACTATGAATCACGATTTTGTGATATTTTGCAATACTTTACGAGGTTTTCTCTGTCAACGTCAAATGCCTTACTTCACTTATCAATCAAGCATTTCCACCACTTCCCAGTCCTTACTTCTCATGACGAACGCCTAGCGTTCGTCTACAACCTGAAAGATATAGAACTTCAAATAATAACTCTCCGGCACATTCGCAGAATTTGCCCAGAGAATCGGATGATCAGGCGCCTGTGTTCTGAATTCCACCTGGCGGAGTCTCTTGTGTGCTGCCTTTGCCGCCTCTTTGACTGTCTTTGCC
>ENA-OZLM01000468-OZLM01000468.1-human-gut-metagenome-genome-assembly--contig:-NODE-468-length-8396-cov-3.647404_pt1 | contig 8396 bp, 9 predicted proteins | sample MGYA00244839_ERZ653790 | MGnify/ENA primary metagenome ERZ653790 (study PRJEB26926, sample SAMN06164796) | human gut metagenome | biome: ENVO:00009003; feature: ENVO:2100002; material: ENVO:00002003...
AACGGAGTAGGAGATAATACAGGTAGTGCGGATCATATCGGTATTGTAGTATCTGTATCTAGAGGCGTTATTAAGGTTATCGAGGGTAACAAGAGTAACGCTGTAGGATATAGAGATCTTGCAGTAAACGGTAAGTATATCAGAGGCTTTGTTACTCCTAAGTACAGCTCTAAGGCTACTAAAGAGGAGGCTCCTAAGCCATCTGGTAACGGAGGAGGCTCTTACAATATTGGAGATATTGTAAACTTTACAGGATGCCTCCACTATACCAGCTCTACAGCTAGTGGCGTTGCATACGGTTGTAAGGCAGGACAGGCTAAGGTAACTAACAAGGCTGATGGTGCGGTACATCCGTATCACTTACAGGCTATCTCTGGTAAGGGCTCTACTGTATATGGCTGGGTAAATGCTGGAGATATTTCTGGTAAGACAGGCGGAGGATCTGCTAAGACCTACACAGTAGTTAAGGGAGATACTCTTAGTAAGATCGCTAAAAAGTATGGAACTACTGTAGATACTCTGGTTAAGCTCAATGGTATCAAAAATAAAAATCTTATTAACATCGGACAGGTAATCAAGTTACCGTAATCCTTTAGGCACTCCTTAATATTTTTCATATAGAGGGCTACTGGCTGTAAAATGCTGGTAGCCCTCATTTTTTAGTTGTATCTAGTATATAAGGGGTGTATAATAGATAGGAACTGAAAAAGAGCCTCATAAAGCCCTCTATTTTATCGAGGGTAAAAGTCTACACCTAATATATAAAAGTGGCTGTATGAGGCACACAGGAGCTCACAGGACTATTACAGGAGGGTAAACAGGATGGCATACAGGAAAATAACGGATATAAAAGATACTATTGGTATGAGAGCGGTATTTTATGCCAGAGTATCTACAGCGGAGGAGGAACAGCTAAACGCTATAGAACTCCAGATTGAGGAAAATAGAGGATGTATTAAGGATCATGGCTGGAAACTGGTAGGAGAGTATATTGATCGCAGTAAGAGCGGTACGATGGTAAAGGGCAGGGATGATTACCAGAGGCTCTATGAGGATCTGTACGAGGATCTATTTGATATTGTAGTAATCAAGGATCAAGAGAGGCTACAGAGAAATACTCTGGATTGGTACCTCTTTATTAACAGGGTAGTACAGACAGGAAAGCTCCTGTTTATGTACATGGATGGGAAATTTTACTCCCCAGATGATGCTCTTATTACAGGTGTACGAGCGATCATAGCGGAGGAGTTTAGTAGAAATCTTAGTAAGAAACTCCATAATTACCACGATCACAGAATAGAGAAAGCCAGACAGGGGCAGGAGATAGCCTTACAGGGTAGTGGTAATGTATATGGATGGGATAAAAAAGATGGTAAGTATTATATAAATCCAGAACAGGCTAAGGTAAGGAGGCTCATGTGTGAGGGCATTATGGCAAGAAAAGGATCTACCCTCATAGCTAAGGAGCTTGATGATGCTGGATACCGTAACACGGTAGGGAAACCGTGGAAACCTATGGATATACCTAAATTTGTATATGATTGTAAAAATGTAGGTACCATGATTATAAACAAAGAAAGACACGATTTTGAGAGTAAGCAAACTATAAAACTTCCTAAGGAGGAGTGGGTATATGTAGAAAACGCTCTCCCTCCGATAGTCACACAGGAGGAGTGGGATCTAATCTGTAAGATCCATGAGGAGAGAGTAATAGCCACAGGATCCGACAGGAGAGGCAAGAAAACCAGCGGATACTCTTTTAGTGGTAAGCTGGTATGTGGTATCTGTGGGGCTCCTTACTGGAGGAAACAGAGAGTATCTAAGGATGAGTACTGGGTATGCAGTACAAAGCAGACTAAAGGCAGGAGAACCAGAAAAAGAGATAGCACGATGGGGAAAGCTGGAGAGATAAATCCTTTAGGCTGTGATAATGAAAATATCTCTTATAACTCCCTCATGGAGATAATGGGGGTAGTATCAGAGCGATTACAGGCAAATACAGACACAATAAAGCATGATATGATAAATTGGCTTACTAAGCTCAGAAAACAGCTCCTAGAGGCAAATGGAGGGCATACAGAGGCAGATCTACAGCGTGAGCTCTCCAGAAAAAGTAAGTTACTGGATGCCTACTTAGATGGGATCCTAAATAAACAGGAATACCAGAAAAAAGCAGAGGAGTTAGATGAGAGGATCATCCAGCTCAAAGCAGAAACAGAAAAGAATAAGGCTAACTCTGGAGATATTGCAGAGATAGATAAGGTACTGGCTAACATAGATGAGGAGGTATCCAGATATGTAAATGGTAATGAGAAATTAAAAGTAGAATACCTCTTAGAGCACTTAGAGCAGGTACAGATATTCCCAGATAAGGTTATAGTTATAGTGCCGATATTGAGCGAGGGGATAGTAGTAGAAAAAGCTCAGTATGTATCTAGGGAGAAATGTTCCGAGATACATACTGAAAGCATGATCCACTACTTAGAGGATTATATGTACTGTACTAGAAAGCTGGGGCTTTATGTGCAGTTAGTAGCATAAATTATATAGGGGTTATCTAAATATATTTACCTCCTGTGATTAAGTTATATAAAGACTAAATCACAGGAGGTTTATTTTTATGATAACAGTAGAAAAACTGGAAAAAGGTACTTATTTTGATGATGCTTTTAAGATCTCATTTAGATACGATCCCACTACTGTAGCTAAAGTAAAAGAGCTGGCAGAGCGGAGATACTTACCAGAGGATAGAGCGTGGGAGATCCCAGCACATGAGCTACCAGCTCTCATAGAGAAAGTAGGGCTTAGTAATATCAAAAGTGAGGAGGCTGTAGTACAAGCCCTCAATACTAAGGAGATCGAGGATAAAAGGGAGGCTACACAGGAGAGGCTAAAGGGTATTAAGCCTGTAAGAGATTTTGATTTTAAAACAGCTCCCCTCCCTCATCAGATCGAGGCTTTTAATTATGGAATGGAGAAAAACTCTTTACTTATCGGAGATGAGCAGGGCTTAGGCAAGACAAAGGAGAGTATTGATATTTGTGTAGCCAGAAAGAAAGAGCTCATTAAAACTCTTATTGTATGCGGAGTAAACTCTGTAAAATATAACTGGGAGAAAGAGATCCAGATCCACTCTAACGAGGGCTGTGTAATGGTAGACGGTAAGACAATGGATGTTAGAGTACAACAGCTAAATGACTGGTACAGAGGCTCCTCTTATTTTGGGGTTATCAATATTGAGAGCCTCAGAAATGAGAAAATACAGGATGCTCTCTATCTGGGGATTAAGGATGGATATATAGGGGCTATTATTGTGGATGAGATCCACAAGGCTAAAAACGGAGGCTCTCAACAGGGAAAAGCTCTTAGATTTTTGAAAGCTCCAGTTAAGATAGGATTATCTGGTACTCCGATGAATAAAGCGGAGGATCTGTGGAATATCCTTACATGGCTGGGAGTAGAGAGGAGATCTTTTTATAGTTTTAGAAATGCCTATTGTACTATGGGAGGTTTCGGAGGCTATAAAGTAATCGGATATAAAAACTTAGATAGCCTCAATGCTGAGTTAAATACTGTAATGCTTAGAAGAAAGAAAGAGGAGGTACTAGATCTCCCTCCTAAGCTGTACAGTACTGAGTATGTAGAACTTACTACAGCTCAGAAAAAACAGTACAGGGATATTAAAAATGGCATTGTAGCGGATATGGAGAATATCTTAGCCTCTGTTAATCCTCTTAACTGTACTCTCCGCCTCAGACAGCTTACCAGCGGTAATCCTAACTTAACAGATGATAGCCCTAAGCTGGATCGTATTAAGGAGATGCTAGAGGAGGAGATTATCCCTAACGGTCACAAGGCTATCATATTTTCTCAGTGGAGCACGATAGCTAAGGATCTGGGGATAGAGCTTAGTGAATATGATCCGATTGTAATTACAGGAGAGGTACCTCCAGAGCAGAGGCAGAGATTAGTAGACAATTTCCAGACTAACCCACACTGTAAAGTAGCTATAGGAACTATCGGAGCTATGGGTACTGGATTAACCCTAAATAAAGCCTCTTATGTATTCTTTATGGATAAATCATGGAATAGCGGAGATAATGCACAGGCTGAGGATAGAGCCCACAGAATAGGTACTGTAGGGGCTGTAAATGTAATCTCTATGGTGGCTAAGGGTACAATAGATGAGGCGGTAGAGGATTACCTGTTAGAAAATAAAGATCTCATTGATCGAGTAGTAGACGGTAAAGGATCTAAGCAGGATATTAAAACCATCCTTAACAAATTACTTAGCATTTAATATACAGGTGTGGTATAATAACTCAAAATGGAGGTACATAATGAGAGCGATAACAATAGATGCAGATACAGGAAAAAGAGTATACACAAGAAAAGAGGTAGCGGATCTGGTAGGAGCCTCTACTCAATCTATCCGCCTCTGGGAAGATGCTGGAGCTATTCCATCCAGCGTAAGAGATGAGGGAGGCTATAGATACTGGTATGAGGAGGATCTGGAGGCTATAAAGGCTTATGCCTCATTACCGAGAAAAGCAAAACTTAAAAAGTAGCCCTAAGTGTGAGGAGAGTGTAACAGCTCTCCTCTTTTTTTTCCTTAATTTTGAGGGCTATCTAAAAAATTACCGTTTGTGTGATTAGGTTAAGTATCAAAAGAAAAGGAGGTAAACCTAATGAGAATTGACTTTACAAATGCTGTAGTAGAGGATGATGGTTACGGAGTAGAAGTAAACGGAAGATCCTTAGAGGCTATTATTTCTACAGCTTTAGGAACCAGATTAGGAGATAAGGGCGGATATAGCTCTGGATTACCTAAATTTAAGGCTAATAGCTGTGATGTAACTGTTATTATTACTCCTCATCCTACAGAGTGTACAATTAACACCACTAACGGAGTATGGCACAGCGTAAAAGAGATGGAGGCAGAAAAGAGTGAGCAGTTTCAAAAGGAAAATGCAGAGGCAGATCCAGAAAAATAACGGTACCCTCCTCCACAAAAAGGTAGTAGCTAGAAAGATGGGCTGTAAATCCGTGGAGGAGTATAACCGTAGAATGGCACGCAGAGAAAAGAATTTAAAAGAGATGGAGGATAACAAAGATGGCAAATGATTTTACAGCAAGGGTAGCAGGTATCAGCGTAGAGCTGGGTATGAGTGTACAGAATAAGAGTGGTATCTGGTGTAAGCCTACAGTAAAGATGGAGCTTATGATTGATGGAGGTACGAACCCTCAGCAGAGAGAGGCTATCATTAAACAGGCTTTTGATGAGGTTTGTGATAACATTGAGAAAACCATCTCAGAGATGGAGTAATACTTACAGGGGGGGGGAGATATTCTCTCCTCTCTCCTTAACTGGAGGTAATTATGGCAAAACAGATAAAAGTAAGAGAGGATAATTACTTTGCTGTACAGGGCTGGATGGTAACAGAGCTAAAACTAAAAGGTAATGCTCTTATGCTCTATGCGATCATCTACGGATTTTCTCAGACTACTAACACAGCTTTTACAGGGAGTGTAGACTACCTCTGTGAGTGGCTGGGTGGTGTATCAAGACCTACAGTAATTAACACTTTAGATAACCTAGTTAAGCAGGGGCTCCTCACTAAGAGCAGTACCACTAAAGGGGCTCTCATTTACAACAGCTATACAGCTTTAAGACCGAGTAAAAAAATTTTATCCGATGAAGATCCAACGAGTAAAAAAACTTTACCCGATACGAGTAAAAATTTTTTACTCAATAAAGATAGTAAAGATAATATAGAAAAATCCATCTCTAAAGAGATGGAGGGCAAAGCCCCTAAAAAGAAATCTTACAATACTATCTTAGAGGATCCTGTTAATAAGTTTGTGAAAGAGGCTCTTAGTAAATTTATCCAGTATTGTAGGGGTAAAAACTATACTCCTAAAGTAACTACGGTAGAAAAGTTTGCTAGTACTCTTAGAGATAATGCTGGAGAGGATCCTGTAGTGGCTCTGGCTATCGTGGATCAAAGTATAGATAAGGGATGGAAAGATCTCTATCCACTTAAGAACTATGGTAGACAGGGAAAGCCTACAGCGATTAGTAAAAAATTCAGTGGTAATACCCTTAAAGATGCTGAGGGTAAGGATATTGTGTTTAAGTAATCTGGAGGAGGGTGTAAAAGCTCTCCTCTAAATTTTTACCTCTTTTGTGATTAGGATTACTCAAAAGGAGGTAAAAGCGGATGAAATGCTATGCAAGTGATTATTGCCAGAAAGATAAAAGCTCCTGTAGTGATGTATGCGGAGGCTACAGAGTACTTAGAGCTTTATACAATTTAAGCAGGATCCCAGAGAGATACCGTTATACTATCGCTCTTAAGCCAGAGAATGGAGAGGATCTGGAGGCGTTTACAGTGCTGGATAATTATAAAAATGATGTGCTCAGTATGGTAGATGAGGGCAGAGGTTTATATATCTGGGGAAAGAGTACAGGGAACGGTAAAACCTCATGGGCTTGTAAGATTATGAGTTACTTTTTCAGAAAGATAGCTTTTAATACAGGGCTGGAAAATGAGGGGCTATATATTTTTCTCCCCACTTTCTTAGAAGATCTCAGAGATAACTATGATAACAAAGATCCAGAGTTTGATGAGATCTTAAGAATGATAAAAACCTGTAGGCTCCTCATCATAGACGATATAGGAGCAGAGAGGGTAACAGACTGGGTAAGGGAGCGGATGGTAAGTATCATAAATACCAGAGTATCTAATAACCTCACTACGATTTATACCAGTAACCTCTCTCCAGAGGAGCTTAGGAGTGAGCTAGGGGATCGGATAGCCAGTAGAGTATTAGGATCCTCACAGGTAGTAGAAATTACAAGCGGAGATAGGAGGGGATTATAGATGGCTAATATGATTGAGCAGAGCTTACTCTGTAAGGTATTAGATGCTCCAGATCTGGAGATCCTCCACTCTAACGGAGTAATAGAGGAGATGTTTCTTACCTGTAAGGATGAGATCCATTTTATCGTAGAGCATTACAATAGCTATAAGCAGATGCCAGATAAGCTAACCTTTTTAGGCAGGTTCAAAGATTTTCAAATGCTGGAGGTCACAGAGAGTACAGATTACTTAGTATATAAGCTCAAAGAGGCTTACACATATACTAAGCTGGTGCCTCTGATTGAGGATACAGCAAAGGTAGTAAAAGAGGATAGTATTAAGGCTATTCAGTACCTCAAAGAGGAGATAGAAAAGCTGGAGAAATCCGTACCAGTGAGCAGGAATAAAGATGGCTATGATATTATCTCTAACGCTGGAGATCGTCTTACAGAGTATAAAAAGCGTTGTGAGGTAAAGGGGCTTATAGGTATTCCTACAGGTATCCCTAAGCTGGATGAGATCACTAATGGCTGGCTCTGGGGAGAGGATCTGGTAGTACTTACAGGGCGTACTAACGTAGGTAAAACATGGATCGGAGAGTACTTTGCTACTATGGCGTGGAATATGGGCTATAAGATCCTTATGTACTCTGGAGAGATGAGTACCGCTATGGTTGGTTTTCGTTTCGATACCCTCAATAAGCACTTTAGTAATATGGGGCTCCTTAACGGATCTGGCACTCTTGGAAAGAAACCAGATACAGACGGAGCAAAGTACTTACAGGAGGATTATGAGAAGTACATAACACAGCTCCAGCAAAAGAGCGGATTTATCGTAGTTACTCCAGATGATTTTGAGGGGCGTAAGCCTAATGTGGATGAGATCAAGAGCTTAGCTATTAAGCATGGGGCGGATATGATTGTAATAGATCAGCTCTCTCTTATGAGTGATAAGCGTAGGGCGGATATACCTAGAATAGCTTATAACAATATCTCAGAGGATCTCTTTTTGATGAGTAAGGAGCTCAAAAAGCCTGTACTCCTTATGGCACAGGCTAACCGTGAGGCAGTTAAGAATCGTAAAAAAGGAGAGAGCCCAGAGCTCCACGATCTGGCAGAGAGTGACGGTGTAGGACAGAACGCCACAAGAGTATTATCTCTATCCGTGATAGATGGCACTCTTAAGATCAGTGTTAAGAAAAATAGATATGGTATCAATAACAAAGAGGTGCTTATGATCTGGGAAGTAAACACAGGATACCTTAAGCCCCTCCTTAGTGAAAATCCAGAGGAGAGCACAGAGGATAAAAAGGATGATAAACCAGATGGAGAAAAGGATAAAGGAGGAGAGAAAGATTATGGTTTCTAAAGGCGGAGTACCTAAGGGGAGGATCATCCCTGTATATCTTACAGATGAGGGAGATGTGTACCCTATTTATTTACATGAGATGGGAGAGTTAGAGATTATACAGAGGCTTGTAGCAGGTATCTTAGATAATAAAATTGTGGTAGATACTAATACCTGTCTCTTATA
>ENA-OZLM01000487-OZLM01000487.1-human-gut-metagenome-genome-assembly--contig:-NODE-487-length-8178-cov-9.552751_pt1 | contig 8178 bp, 6 predicted proteins | sample MGYA00244839_ERZ653790 | MGnify/ENA primary metagenome ERZ653790 (study PRJEB26926, sample SAMN06164796) | human gut metagenome | biome: ENVO:00009003; feature: ENVO:2100002; material: ENVO:00002003...
CTCATGCAGCCGTAAAATCTGACAAATCTCCTTACTACAAAAAGAAATATGAATCTCTTGTTAAACGTCGTGGCAAGAAAAGAGCCATTATCGCAATTGCCCGTATGATTCTTACCGCCATCTACCAGATGCTGTCTACTGGCGAGCAGTGGAATCCGAGCGACCTTTATAAAATCGATATGCCTGTAGCTCTTGTTGAAAAACAAAAGGCAAAAGCTATCAAGCAGGCTAAGAAACTGTTGCAGCGGGAGGGACTCCTTCCTCCTGATGAGCCATTAGCTTCTTAATCCAATTTTTTAACTCTATAACACTTCAAAAAGTTGCCTGCCTTAGACAGCTTATTCAAGTGCGCCAGTTTATGGCTTTCCTCTACTTTCTTTCACACTAATATCCTTTTCTTTCTTTTTTGCATTTCTATCGCTTTTCCTTCCTGTATTCTCTGCATTTTATTCAGAATAGAAAAATGCCGGGAATCCGGTACAACCGGCCCCGGCATTTCCACTATTCTGTTACATTATTCCTAATTTTAAATTTTACTGATTAGACTGGTTGTACAGGTCAATCGCTTCCTGGATACTCTCTTGTGCGGTCTTGATCACACCCTGAATATCTGCCTTAGGATCTGCTGCCACAGTCTCAATTGCGAGGCTGTTGGCTGCCTTCATCTCATTAGAGATGGGGATGTAAGGGTTGGTCGCAGAATCATCGCTGGCTGCCAGAGATTCATAGATTGTGGATACTGCTGGGAAAGTATTCTTCACATAATCCTGATATACATCGCTCTGGTAAGCTTCCTGATTCGGTGCCAGGTAACCGGTCTGGGTTGCAAAATATGCTGCCTGATCACCGGTACTTGCGAACTTGATGAACTCATAAGCGCCCTGCATCTGGTCTGCATTGCCATTGTTACCGATGAAGGTTCCGGTACCGCCTGCCGGCTCTCCGGTTCTCTTACCGTCTTCTGTTGCGGACAGCATCGGCAGAATACCTACCTCAAAAGCACCGTTCACGGAATCCAGCACTTTGGTAGTCATGGATACCACACCCATCATCATTGCACAATCGCCGGAAGCCAGCTGGGGAATGATCTCTGCCTGATAATCGGAGCCGTAAGGAACACAAAGATTCTCTGCGTGAAGTTTCTGGTATACACCCAGCATATTGGTGATGGCTGCATCTACTTTCTCATCGCTGGTGTACAGACACTTTGTAATAGCATCGGCGCCGAGACCGTTATTGTTGTCATATGCCTGTAATCCTTCTCTTCCCAGAGCGGCATTGAAATAGAAACCGTCTGCATGGAATCCGATACCGTATTTGGTATAGCCGCCATCTACCAGTTTTTTGCTCACTTCATACAGATCAGAATAACTCTTTACACCTGCAGGATCGATTCCCGCTTCTTTGAACATATCTGCGTTGTAATATACTCCGGGATAGCTGTAGCCGATGGGGTAACCGATCTGGTTGCCTTCGTTGTCGCAATAAGCGCTGCGGATGGCATCCCAGGTATCCTCTAATTCTTTCCAACCGTCGGTATCTTTGTCAATATACTGCTGCAGGTCCGCACAATAGTCGGCATTCGCATACATTGCCACATTCTCTACCGCTCCGGAGAACAATGCCGGCAGATCCTGCTGTGCGGTAGACTGGATTTTTGCGTTCATTTCGGACTGTTTTCCCTGATATTCAATTGTCACATGGTAATTCTGCTGGCTCTCATTAAAAGCGTCGATCACATTCTGAAGATAGCCGATGTTGGTATCTCCGAAGTAGGTCCACCATACCACTTCCGTAGGCTCTGTGGGAGCCTGGGGCTGTTCGGTGCTTGCTGCGGGCTCTGCGGTCTGTGCCTGTGATTCCTGTGCGGTACTTACGGTCTGCTTGGTATCCGCATTTCCACATGCGGTAAGTCCCAGCATCATAGCTACTACTGTCGCGATTGCAACTTTTCTTTTCATCATTTTTTCATTTACTCCTCTGTCTTATGACATTATTTTTACTACAGCTATAGTCTTATCTGTTAATACTTGAATTGTCTGCTGCTATACAGCCTGCACAATTCTATATGATAAAGCGCGCGTCCGCGCCATTATCCCTTCACGCCTCCGGAGGTCATGCCCCGGATCATATAATCCTGTCCGATGATATAAATCATCATTGCGGGAATAATTGCTATCACCGCTCCTGCCAGAATGTGTCCGTAATTCACCACATCCCCGGTGACCAGCATGGAGATGCCGATCTGAATCGTCCGCATTTTCTCGGTATTCGTCACCAGTAACGGCCAGAAAAACTGATTGTAGATCTGAACGAACAGATATACCGCCATGGACGAAATCGTGGGCTTGGACATCGGTAATATAATATGAAACAAAAAACGCATTTCTCCGCAGCCATCCAGTACCGCCGCTTCCTTGTAATCTTTTGGAATGGTCATGAAAAACTGCCGCATCAGGAAAATAGACGTTCCCGAAATCAGTGAAGTAACCACCAGTCCTGCGTAAGTATTCGTCAGATGCAGGCTCTGAATTGTTGTGTAATTCGTGATCACGACTACCTCTCCCGGGATCATGGTCGTCATCAGTACCAGACTGAACAGCAACTTTTTCAGAGGAAATTCGAAAAATACGAATCCGTAGGCTGCCAGACAGGCAATCACGATTTGTGTTGCAATGGAAACCAGACATACAATTCCGGAATTCAGCAGATAACTGAAAAGTGGTACTGCTTTGATCACTTCCAGGTAATTTTGCAATGTCGGAGCATCCGATAACAGATGCAGCGGATAGGTTCCAAGCTCCTGCTCACTCTGGAAGGAAAACAGGATGCCAATGATCAGCGGTGCAATAAACAAAAGCCCTAAGAGCATCTTGATGATCTCCGGCACGATTCTTTTTATTATTGATAGAATACGGTCTTTTTCTCCAGTGCAAACTGTACTCCCGTTAAAATCAGTATTAGCAGAAACAGAAACATCGCCTGTACACATGCTGTCTCAAACCTCCCGTTGATAATGGCATTTTCATAAATATAGTAAATCAGATTCTTCGTTCCGTTGGCAGGTCCGCCGTTTGTCAAAAGCTTGATCTGTGCAAAGCACCTGAACGAACCGGATATATTTAAAAATAGTACGAAAAACAGTTGCGAAGATGACATAGGAAGCAGAATATACCGTACTCTCTGTAACGGACCCGCTCCATCCAGTCTGGCACTTTCCAGCACCTCCTCCGATACATTGCGAAATCCCACCAGCAGGAAGATGAAACTGACTCCCACATGCATCCAGATCGTCATGGCACATACCGCCCACAGCGCGTAGGGCATCTGCGTGGTCCACCCGATCTCTGCTCCGCCTAACAGTTCATTCAAAAGACCGTTTTTCTGCCGGTAGATAAACAGAAAAATTGCTGCCGCCGGGGAAGAAGCGATTGCCATAGGCAATGCGTACATCGTCTGATAGATTTTGGAAAACCGGGTCTTCTTCATTGCCAGCAATGCGAACAATAAAGCAATCAGATAAGTGAATACCAGATTGATTGCCGCCATCTTCACCGTGATCCAGATCACCTGCCAGAAGGAGCCTTTCCCCAGGATCCGGACCCAGTTAGACAGCCCGACCCACTTAGCAAAGTGCCCCGTCTTATCCGTTAACGTAAAGGACAGGAACACCGCTTTAAAGAAGGGATAATAATTAAATACTATAAAAAGCAGCATAGCCGGCAGGATCAACAGATACGGTAATACCGGAATTTTCTTCCGTCTTCCGGGTTGTCTCATGACCGGGCTTCTGTTGTTCTGCACTATGCTGCTGTTGTTTTTTGTCGTTACTGTCTGTGTTGTCATTCTTTTTCGCCTCACGTTTTATCTGTGCTTTATCATAGCCAAAAAAAAATTTTGTAAATACCATGTAGGTGTAAATTTTTGTAAAATTCTGTAAAAGAATTTCTCCCATTCATGTAAAACAATAATCAAATTATGTTAGCTCTTTGTTTAAAATTGCTCATTATGTGATTATTTGCCCAAAATTGTTAGATATAATAATGATTTCCAAAAAAATTTTACTTTTCAGTAGATTTTTGGGAAACACTAAACTATAATAGAACATCATGGGATTTTAGTTGCAAAGATCCGTAGGGAAAGGTGTCAACATGTACAAGATAGGTTTTGACAATGACAAATATCTCAGTCTGCAGTCTGAGAAGATTAAGGAGCGTATCGCGAAATTCGGCGGCAAGCTGTATCTGGAATTCGGCGGCAAGCTGTTCGATGATTATCACGCTTCCCGCGTTCTGCCCGGTTTCCATCCAGACAGCAAGATCAATATGCTGGCGCAGCTGAAGGACGAGGCGGAAATCGTCATCGTCATTAATGCAGCAGATATCGAGAAGAACAAAGTCCGTTCCGATCTTGGCATTACCTATGATCTGGATGTGTTACGTTTGATCGATGCTTTCCGCGGCTATGGTCTGTATGTCGGTAGCGTATGTCTGACCCGCTTTGCCGGACAGCCCAGTGCCATTGCTTATCAGAAAAAGCTGGAGTCTCTGGGAATGAAGGTATACCGCCATTATTCCATTCCCGGATATCCTTCCAATATTCCGTTCATCGTAAGTGATGAAGGTTACGGTAAAAATGATTATATTGAAACCACCCGTTCTCTGGTAGTCGTTACTGCTCCCGGACCGGGAAGCGGCAAGATGGCTACCTGTCTCTCCCAGCTGTATCACGAATACAAGAGAGGCATCAAGGCCGGTTATGCCAAGTATGAGACTTTCCCGATCTGGAATATTCCGTTAAAACATCCGGTGAACCTGGCTTATGAAGCCGCTACCGCAGACTTAAACGATGTCAATATGATCGATCCGTTCCATTTGGAAGCTTACGGTGAGACCACGATCAATTACAATCGTGACGTGGAGATCTTCCCCGTAGTCAGCGCTATGTTCGAAAAGATCATGGGCAGCTGTCCTTACAAGTCTCCTACTGACATGGGTGTCAATATGGCAGGCTTCGGTATTGTCGATGACGAAGCTGTCCGCGACGCCGCCAAACAGGAAATCATCCGCCGCTACTACCACACTCTGTGCCAGAAGCGCCAGGGTACCGCCGGTGACGACCAGATCTTAAAGCTTGAGCTTCTGATGAAGCAGGCAGGTGTCACCATCGACGATCGCGCAGTAGTCAGTGCAGCCAATATCAAAGCAGAGACCACCGGGGAACCGGCAGCTGCAATCCAGCTTCCGGACGGCAGAGTCCTCACCGGGCGGACCAGTACTCTGCTGGGTGCTTCTTCCGCATTATTATTAAATGCCCTGAAAGCTTTGGCAGGCATTCCGGACGAAGTACAGCTGATCTCACCTACCGCCATCGGTCCTATCCAGGATCTGAAGACGAACTACCTGGGGAACCGCAATCCCAGGTTGCATACAGATGAGACGCTGATCGCCCTTTCCATCTGTGCAGCTACGGATGATACCGCGAAGGCTGCTGTGGAGCAGTTGAAGAATCTGAAAGATTCCGAAGTGCACTCCAGCGTGATCCTGTCTCAGATCGACATGAATACCTTCCGCAAGTTAGGCGTGAATCTGACATGCGAACCTCATTATCAGAACCAGAAGCTGTATCACAACTAAACATTTTGTCATTCTACTATAAATTATGGCAGTTATTGAGCGAAGGCGCTCCCCAAGGGGAGTTCCTCGCTCTTTTTATATGCATAACTATTTACAGCACAGCTCTGAAAGAGCGGTTTTGCGATGTGGCTGAATAGTTACTATATCAAAAGGAGGAGAAAAATTATGGCAGTAAAGTACGTGTTTGTGACCGGAGGAGTCGTATCCGGTCTTGGAAAAGGAATTACCGCAGCTTCCCTGGGAAGACTGTTAAAAGCAAGAGGATACAAAGTAACCATGCAGAAATTCGATCCATATATTAATATTGATCCCGGCACCATGAACCCGATCCAGCACGGCGAAGTATTCGTCACGGAGGATGGCACGGAGACCGATCTGGATCTGGGACATTATGAGCGTTTTATTGATGAGAATCTGGATAAAAATTCCAACGTTACCACCGGTAAGGTATACTGGTCCGTATTGCAGAAGGAGCGTCGTGGTGATTACGGCGGAGGTACCGTACAGGTCATCCCCCATATCACCAATGAGATCAAGAGCCGCTTTTACCGCAACTTTACCGATGATGAGACCCGCATCGCCATCATCGAGGTCGGCGGTACCGTAGGTGACATCGAGAGCCAGCCTTTCCTGGAATCCATTCGTCAGTTCCAGCATGAGGTGGGTCATGATAATGCTATTCTGATCCATGTAACGCTGATTCCTTATCTGAGTGCTTCTCAGGAGCTGAAGACCAAGCCTACCCAGGCCAGTGTTAAGGATCTGCAGGGCATGGGCATCCAGCCGGATATCATCGTTTGCAGAAGTGAGCACCCTCTGGATCAGTCCATCAAGGACAAGATTGCTCTGTTCTGTAACGTACCTCAGAGTCATGTATTGCAGAATCTGGATGTGGAATATCTGTATGAGGCTCCGTTAGCTATGGAAAAAGAGCATCTGGCACAGGTAGCCTGTGAATGCCTGCATCTGGATTGTCCGGAACCGGATCTGACAGACTGGAAGAAGATGGTAGAGGATCTGCGTCATCCCACCGATGAAGTGCAGATCGCTCTGGTCGGAAAATATGTCTCTCTGCATGATGCCTATATCAGTGTCGTGGAGGCTTTGAAGCATGGCGGTATCACCAATCATGCGACCGTACACATCAAATGGATCGACTCCGAGACGGTTACGCCTGAAAATGTGGAAGAACTGTTAGGTGACTGCAACGGTGTCCTGGTACCCGGCGGCTTCGGTTCCCGGGGTATCGAAGGCAAGATCCTGGCGATTCAGTATGCAAGAACCCATGGAGTTCCCTTCCTGGGACTGTGTCTGGGAATGCAGTTGACGATCGTAGAATATGCAAGAAATGTCATCGGGTATACGGATGCCCACAGTGTGGAACTGGATCCTAACACCACACATCCTGTGATCGCTCTGATGCCGGATCAGAACGGTGTTGAGGATATCGGCGGTACCTTAAGACTGGGTGCATACCCTTGTGTACTGGATAAAGCTTCCCGTGCTTACCAGCTCTACGGACAGGAGAACATCTCTGAAAGACATCGTCATCGTTACGAGGTCAACAACGATTATCGTGCCGTCCTCACTGAACACGGTCTGCGTCTGTCCGGCTTATCCCCTGACGGACGTATCGTGGAGATGTGCGAGCTTACCGAGCATCCCTTCTTCGTCGCCACCCAGGGACACCCCGAGCTCAAGTCCAGACCCAACAGACCCCATCCGTTGTTCAAGGGATTCGTGGAGGCAGCTCTGAAGAATAAGCACCGGAAATAAATTGAAAGTTTACGCGGGCAATGAGCCGCGCATAGGCAAAATAAGAACCGTGATTGGGCGCTTGCTCACAAATCACGGTTTTTACTTTTGCCGTGATGCGGCGAACGCCGCGAAGAGAAATACGATTGGCAGCGCCTTTTGCTGACAATCTTATGAATAGCGTGGCTCATTGCGGAGAACTGCCAATAAATGTGGAGCGCCTTTTGCGACACATTTATGAATTGATGCATGTCTCGTAACGTAGGGTTGCCGTAGACCAGACGAACGCCTGCCTAGGTCCCTTTGTCCACCACAGCGTGGGCACAGGAGACAGGAACAAGCTTCTCTGTGCCCTTAAATCAAGATACGGGGCATTTTATACACAAGATTTGATGATTACGCCCCGCGTAATGAAAGCTACCAGGGCTTAATTGACTATTATTGATGATCACGCCCCGCGTAACATAAACTACAGGGGCTTAATTGACTATTATTGATGATTACGCCCCGCGCAGCATATAAACTACCGGGGCTTAATTGACTATTATTGATGATTACGCCCCGTGTAACATAAACTACCGGGGCTTGATTGACTATTATTGATGATTATGCCCCGCATAACATAAACTACCGGGGCTTGATTGACTATTATTGATGATTATGCCCCACGTATCGAATATGGCTGGGATTTGTGCGCAAATGCCCACGCCAGGTCATTCTTGTTCTCTAGAGTGGCTATGCTTTCGTAGCTCTCCAGTTTGGTGTAAAAACCCTAAAAACAATGAAT
>ENA-OZLM01000507-OZLM01000507.1-human-gut-metagenome-genome-assembly--contig:-NODE-507-length-7991-cov-3.865927_pt1 | contig 7991 bp, 7 predicted proteins | sample MGYA00244839_ERZ653790 | MGnify/ENA primary metagenome ERZ653790 (study PRJEB26926, sample SAMN06164796) | human gut metagenome | biome: ENVO:00009003; feature: ENVO:2100002; material: ENVO:00002003...
TGTGTATAAGAGACAGGAATAACAACCTGGCAAGATGCTTTGGATTTCATTTTGCTGGGGTGTACGGCATTGCAGGTGTGCACATCAGTGATGGAATATGGTTATCGCATCATCGATCATTTGAAGGAAGGGCTTTCTATTTATATGAAACAGCACGACATCGCTTCGCTTGACGAGTTGCGCGGATTGGCTTTGCCCAACTTAGTTCAGCCGGAGCAGTTAGACAGAGAACGCAAACTTCATTGCGAGATCGACAGCCGACGGTGCATACATTGCGGGCGTTGTTACATCTCGTGCCTTGACGGCGGACATCAAGCCATCGGATGGGAAAAACGTACTCCGATGATTGACAAATCGCTTTGCGTGGGTTGCGGGCTTTGTACGTTAGTCTGTCCGACCGAGGCCATTTCATTAGTAAACAGTTTATAAACAACGATTAACGCTCATTGTCCCAATAGTTGTTCCGGTCATTTCATTGGTAGTTGAGCCATGTGCATGGAAAAGCATGAAGACAATAGCACAAAGAAATAATATCATACTAACTAAAATAAGAATCAGAATGAGAATATGTAACTTATGGAGAAATGTGTCTGTCTTGCTGGTGGCAGGTTGTATCTGTTGCGCCATGCCGTCGTGCAGCGATGATGATGCACCGGCAGTCATTGAAGCCGCACAGCCGTGTGCATCCGCTTACGAACTGAATGAAGTGGGTGATGTCGCCTTGGAATTTGAAGTAATCCCCGAAAACGCCCAAGTGAACGAGGTAAAAATCATAGGAGAAAACAGAGCGTTCGAGGCGCAAGGCTTCACATCCAAAGGAGGAGGCAAATGGCTGTTGAATGCCAGGGTAACCGACTTCACGCAGATCAAGCAGGAGAATACAGTCATTCTATCCGTTAGACAGACCGGCGGAGCTGCCAGTGAAGTTGAGCTTGTCGTAACCGACCCGTACACTATAGAAAACAAGTTCACCCTTGCCAATCCCAAAGGATTCAACTACTACAGTGCTGATAAGGAAAACCTGTATGAAACCGGTCTGCCGGTAGTCATCGCAGCAGAGAAACAGGAAGACCTTGCCTTGATCGACAGCAAAAACATCAAGGTGGTTGACGGAGCAGTGTCCCATAAAGTGGGAGCCGTCCACTTCAATATAATTCCCATGACGGAAGAAACCGGCTTTACGCTGAATGTGAACCCCGAGAAGCTGGAAGAGGTACAGGAAGCCATCCCGACATACAGTACGTTAGACTTCAACGTGCAGCTGACCTCCAAGAACAGCCGAGTAGCCAGCCTGCCACTGACAGTTACCGCCTGTGCACCGCAGGCAACCGTGGAAGATGATGCGCTGACCTTGTCGCGATCCGACTTGGGCAACCCTGACTTTGAAAAAGGCTTCGACATTGATGTAACCCATAAACTCAGACAAATGGGCATATTGGAAAAGAGTGGATTCAAAGTAAAAAGTCTTGGTCTGTTGGACGAAAACGGGAAATCGGTGGACGATGGGCCTTTCATCGAGACACAGCTCGAAATCATGGATGCCGAAGGCAACACCAAATGCAGTGTGAGCCTGACAGGAGATGCCCGATACAACTATGCCCCGGGCACCTACTACTACGTACTGCGTTGCCGCCAGCCGTGGGAATACAATGGCAAGACATACAATCCTTCTTGTGCCAATCTGAAATTCAAAATCGTAATTAAATAAACAGACGGGCAGGCGATGAAACAGTTTTTTGATAAGGATTTTTGGAAGAACACGGCCGGGTGTACCGTAGGCACCTTGATCGGTATCCTGCTGACTTTTGGTACGAGTTCCTATTTGGAAAACCGGAACAAAACCGAAATGGCACAGAAAACCGTGATGCTTACTTTGCACAACCTGGATGCATCCACCCGAAATATGCAGACACTTTTGGATGAATTGCAACAGTACGATACGCTTTTCACACGGGCCGCTTCCCTTATGCCCGACCGGCTCGGCCAGATGGGGAGTGACTCGCTGCAAATGTTCGTCAATGCATTCGGCTCACGCCGGTTGCTGATGACGGACCATACCACAAGCAGCATTTTCTCCAACAGTTTCGAAGTGTGGCAATGTCTGGACGACGAAAAGGTAATCGGACGGATAGGCAACTGCTATAGTGTCCTGGATGTATGTCGCAAAGAGTACCTCAGAATGGAAGAATTGCGCCAAAAGGCCTATCAAGCCTATTGGCACGAATGTCCGCCCATGGATTACCCCGATGCCGAAAAGGCCGCAAAGGCACTCCTCGAACGGTACGACGTGCGTTATGTATTGTCCATACATTCCAACGTCATCCAAATGCTGAAACATACGCACGGTATTGTCTGCCAGCTGAATGAACGTAACAAACAGGTGCTTCACATCACACAGGAAGAATTGGATGAAGTAGGGAAACTCTTGGAGCAAAACTCCTACAACATCAAATCGGACGATATGCAGACACCGGAAAACAATTTGAATGAAAACGAAGTAAATGAATAGAATTAATGCTTATGAAACGAATGATTTATACCACCAAATTTATATCGGTTCTTGTCTTCGTCGCCCTCATGCTGGCCGCTTGCAACAAAGACGAGTGGAAAGACGACGTGGATGCGCTCAAGCAACCGATGCCCACGGGTATCGTCATCATGGACGCCGTGTCAGTCACGGCGGTGAAAGGAACCTCATTTCAGCTGCGTTTCCGGGTGAACCCTTCAGGCGTGGCAGTTACGGAAGGTAATCTTGAACTCGACTTGCAGAACAGCGACACCTACCTGCTCGTACCACCTACTCGAAGTGCCTTCTCTGCCCAGTCGCGGGCCTCTTACGTTACCCCGTCCGACTGTTATAAAATCACCGGAGTGGAACCCGACCGCAACGGTAGCGGCGAGATTCTCGACGGCCAGTGGATTGTGACCATCAAGACCCAGGGTGAAGGGAATTTCCGCAACGTTTCGGACCTCTACCTCGTCATGAACTATACCGATGCAGCGGGCGTGGCTCATAAAGTCAGCTCGCCGGTTTTGCCCGTGCAGATTGTCCCCACGGCGGACGAAGGGGTGGAGTTTCGCTACTCGCTGGTGCAGACCCTACGAACCGCGCATGGGGAGCTTAATCCCTACATACTCTACACGGACGTAAACACTTATCGTAATGCCTCGGGCGGGGAGTGGGTCTACGATATCAGCTTCATCACGAAGGCTGAGTCTCAGGGCGAGGCGATGACCCTCGATTGGCTCACCCTGCACGAGAAACAATACGTGTCGCTGATTCCCAAGAAAGACCATGAGTTGTGGACCCCGCTCGAAGAGGGAAAAGCGAAGAAGGTGAGCACCGCGTCGCAAGTGGCAATCACCGACTTCGGCGGCACGCAGAAGATTATCGACCTGCCCATTACCTACTGTCCGCGCACGGTTATTATTCGCCGAGACATGCCGATTGCAGAGCTGAACGCCAACCGCGATGACATTGATTACGTCATCGACCTGAGTGCCGAAGCTGCCGAATACGGGCTGACGGCGGACATGGCTTCGCATCTGACGCGCAGGCCGACAAGCATCGACTTCCACGGTGTTTTCATCGACAACTTTGGGATAGACGAGATCAACACGGTGGGCGAGGACAACACGTTCGTCCTCCAGGCGAGTCCCTTCATTCCAGACGAACTGACAGCCGGTTTCATAACGGCTGACGCTGATGCCGCCATCGCGAACTATATCCTGCATAGCTTTCCTCAGTATGGTGATCCCTTGGACAAAAACACGTTCCAGTTCCTGCTCGACATGGAGATCCGTATCCTGATCAACGGTGTGGAATAGACCGAAAGAAAGGATGACTATATGAAATGAAATACTCACAAAAAGCATTGAAAACTTATAAAATGTACAGATATCTCAAAAAGCAAACAATAATGTTTATGAAACGAATGACTTATACTACCAAATTTATGTCGGCTTTCGCCATCGTTACCCTACTGGCGTTGCTGACTGCCTGCCGCGACGAGGCAGACGACGTGATACAGCCCGGCGTACTTACTGCCGACAAGTCCCTGACCGAACAGTTTGATGCAATCTGGCACGGAATCAACCAGAACTACGTGTTTTGGGAGGCAGACCCGACCGATTGGGATGCCGTCTACAGCCAATACCGTCCGCGCTTCGTGGAGCTGGACAAGCAGGAAGCGGTTCCTACCGCCGACTTGCAGAAACTGTATGAAGAGATATGCGGTTCGTTTATTGACCATCACATGTTAGTCCAGTTGAGGAATGTGAAGGCAGGTCCGGAAGAAACGGAGCAGCTCTTCTATGTCCAACCCGGCGCAATGGAGGTGAAGAAACGGGAAGACTACCAGGAGTATATCCCCCGCGAAGGCTTCCAGGTATATCGTGACAAACTGAAGAAGGAGGGACGCATCACGCACGACCGGGAGTTCGTCGATAATAACCCCAATCCCGACTTGGACCACATGTTCACCTACGTTATTGACAATGACATCCTCTACCTAAGATTCAGCAACTTCAGCATCATTGCCCAGTTGGGGAACCATAATAAATCGGGCGAAGAGGTGGCGCAGGCTGCCGCCGCGGTCTATCGCGAATACGCCAACCAACTCTTGTTCAACCCGAACATCAAGGGAGTCATCATTGACGTTCGCAGCAACGGGGGAGGTTATTTGTGGGACATGTTCACCGTATTGGGACCGCTGTTGAAAGAAGACATACACGTGTTCGACACAAGAACCAAGATGGGAGTGGGACGGCTGGACTACGGCGAATGGGTTCCTTTCCGGGCGCAAGTCATCACGCAACGGAAATTAGGCGAACTGCTCGAAATGGAGGAACCACTGCCCGAAACCGACTGTATCGGTGACCGCCAAGTGGTAGTGCTGACAGACAGTTGGTCAGTGAGCATGTCGGAAATGACAGCAGAGCCGGTCAAGAAATTGCCCTATGCCACGGTGATAGGCACACGCACGTTCGGAGGTCATGGTCCCTTGACTTCTGAAACACACTTCTCCTTCTCCGGGCAGTTTGGCGACCCGGATTGTGCAAGTGTAAGCTATTATGTTTATACCAGTACATCGATGTCACGTACATCCGAAGGCGAAATACTGGAAGGCAAAGGGATAACACCTGACATCACGGTACCACTGGATGTGGAACAATTTACCGGCCAGCACATAGACAACCAACTGGAATACGCCATCGACTTCCTGCATGGCAAAAAATGAGACAATAACAAGATTAAGACATAAAAATAAACAAGAAAAAAGATATGAAACAAAATAAATGGATAGTAACCAGCCTGCTGCTTCTGGCAGGATGCCTGTTGCCCGACCGGGCAGCAGCGCAGTGGAAAGTGGGAGTGAGCGCCGGTTATGCTTACAACCAGTACAGCATTGATACCCAATATGCATACGACTTCAACTTCGACGGGCGCGGTGGAGTGACCGTTGGTATTCCCGTGGAATACGGCATCCTGGACTGGCTGGCGGTACGTGCCGACTTTGTATATCTGCAAAAGGGCTACTCAATGCAACGTGCCTATGACCAAGACTTCCGCGACCGCCGCGACCACTACCTCTCGTTGCCCGTAATGGCACGCTTCTCTTTCGGCGGTGAAAAGTTACGCGGCTTCCTCCATGCCGGCGGCTACATGGGCTATTGGGCGGATAGCCGGGTGAAAGGTACAGAAAGAACCTACGATAGTCTGATAGATGATTTCTTAGCCGAAAAAGAGTCGTTTGTCTTTGCACCTTACGACCGCCGGTATGAATTCATCTCCAAACGCGACAACCGTTTCGATGCCGGACTGGTGGGCGGCGTGGGCGTGTGCTACCGTATCCACCCCCATATCGAGCTGGAAGCGGAAGGCCGTTGCTACTATGCACTGACCTCCACGACCAAGGATTATATGAAACATACCAAACAACCGCAATACAACACCACCTTCACAATACAGGCTGGGGTAAAGTATTGTTTTTGACAAACATATTCTTTAATCACTCAAATTCTCATTCACAATGAAGAAAACAACTACATTCACCTTCGCACATCTCCTGCTGTGGTTAGTGTGCGCCACCCTGCCGCTCGGCTTCACCGCCTGCAGCGACGATGAAGACCCCACCACCGAACAGAGCGCCGAACCGGAACCGGAGCCGGAACCTGACGCCGACTACACCGTCATGCTCTACGGATGCGGCGGCGGAAACTTGGATGATGCCCTCATCTACAACCTCTCGCAAGTGGAAGGCTACGGCTATTCGGACAAGGTGCAGTTCACCGGACTGGTGAAATTCTCAGTCCCCTATCAAACGGGCGATGATGCTCAGTTCCAAGGCACGCGGCTCTACAGCCTCACGCCCACAGGTATGGAAAACGAGCGCATAGCCGATGCCGACTACCGTCTGGACAATCCCGACCACCTGGCCTCGTTCATCAGCGACGCGGCAGAGCGGATGCCCGCCAAGCGGTATGTCCTCGTGCTGTGGAACCACGGCTCGGAGTTCACGCCTGTCTATGACCAGCCCAGCAACTGGCCCGGCAGCAGCACACGCGGCGTGGTGTTCGACGACAACGTTAAGGAAGCCGGCGTGGACAGCCATCTCTCCATCTTCGAGCTGGAAGAAGGGCTGAAGCGGTCGGGGGTGCACTTCGACCTCATCTATATGGACGTGTGCCTGATGAACATGATGGAGAACATCTGCCAGATAGCCGACTACACGGACTACATCCTCAGCGCCTCGCACATCACCCCCGGCTACGGCGGTCATTACGGCCGGCTGATGGACAAACTGGAGCAACACAGCGAAGTGCTGCCCGCCATGCAGGAATATGTTCCGCTGACGGTGGAGTTGTGGAAAAGTCTGTATACCAACAACTCGTACGACCTGTCGCTGACCGACACCCGCATGTTGCAACCCGTGCTCGACGAGATGCGCCTCTTCACCGACGCGCTCATCGAAGAACGCAACAGCTGCCAGAATGACGCCGAGTCCTTGGAGCTGTTCGATTATTACCAACTCTATTCCATCTACCAATTCGACCAGTATCCCGGCAGTTACTCCATCGACCTCGACTATTATGCCAACCACATCGCCAACTACTGCATGAACGGGACGCTTTCCACCCAAGCCTACCTGTTGTCCAACGCTTTGCAGAAAATGCAGCCCGTGCGTGCAAGCCACCATAACGAAGGCATCATACCCGAATTTACCGTAGGCATCACTTGGATGCCCGCCGAATACTACAACAGGAACGACTTCGTGATAGAGGACGCAAACGGACAACAGTATGAATATGCCGACTATGCCGTCCTCTACCCGATGCTGAAGTTCCACCGGCAAACAGGATGGGGCAATTTCCTTAGCATCAACGAGTTCCAGCCGAAATCAGAGAATCCATAAAAAAATTCAAGTATGGCAGAAGACATCAAGTACCAGATTAACGGCCTGCCGGCCGACAACATCGTGAACATCATCGGAAGTGGTGCCGGAAGAAGAAGCGGCAAAGGCGCTTGGCATGTGGATGAAGAAAGACGATAAAATAGAATCTTAAATAATACATTGTTTACATTAAAAGAATGAACAACATGAACAAATACCTGAATTATCTCGTCGCCTACCTCCTTTCATTGGCGGCCTTGTCATCCTGCAGCGATGACAACGAACCGACACCCGTTCCCGTGCCAGACCCCACACCGAGCGGCTATTGCCTCATGTTCTACATGTCGGGCGGCGACCCCGAACACGACATTCTCCTGATGGAAAGCGCACGCCAGGCTGCCGAGGCCACGGGCGACGATGTGGCGGTTACCATCCTGATGAAAGCCTCCGGCAAAGGAGAAGGCGAAGCGCACAACGGCACGTGCCGCTACACCGCACAGGACGGAGTGTTGACACAAGATACCGAGTTCGGCACTGTCGATGACTTCGCCGTCACCGATCCCACCAACCTTGCCGAATTCATCCGCTGGTCAGCAG
>ENA-OZLM01000714-OZLM01000714.1-human-gut-metagenome-genome-assembly--contig:-NODE-714-length-6634-cov-4.023864_pt1 | contig 6634 bp, 2 predicted proteins | sample MGYA00244839_ERZ653790 | MGnify/ENA primary metagenome ERZ653790 (study PRJEB26926, sample SAMN06164796) | human gut metagenome | biome: ENVO:00009003; feature: ENVO:2100002; material: ENVO:00002003...
ATACGAGATACTGATCGGTCTCGTGGGCTCGGAGATGTGTATAAGAGACAGAGACGGCATACGGACGCAGACGGTGAGCGTTCCGAGGACTACGCAGGTATATACAAACCGTTTCCTGGAGCAGGGCGACGTGGCGATGGTGCTGAAGTGCGGCACTACGGAATACAAGCTGAACGTGAAGGTGACGGAGAGCGGCATTGACCTGAGCGAGGCGACTGCCGGACTTGTGCTGAAACTGACGGCAGCCGGCAGAAGCAATGCCGAGAGCGAGCCTGCAGAATGGCGTTATAACGACGTTCAAACTGTGTTTGAAGGCTTTGACTGGCAGAGCAACGGCTGGACGGGCGACGCGCTGAAACTGACGAACGGGGCAAACATCGAGATAGGTTACAAGCCATTTGCCAATGACGCCACCACGACAGGTGCGACCTACGAGATGGAACTGACCTGCAGTAATGTGACCGACCGCAAAGGCACGGTGGTGGACTGCATGGCCGGCAATGTCGGTTTCAGACTGACCACGCAGGAGGCGTTGATGCGGACGGGCGCAGGCTCGGAAGTGGGCACGAAGTTCGCGAGCGGTATGACACTGAAGATAGCCTTCGTGGTGCAGGAGAAGAAGGGTAACCGACTGATGATGCTGTATGTGAACGGCATCCTATGCGGTGCGAAGCAGTATGCCTCGACGGATTCGCTGCTCCAGGCAGAACCGACGAACATCAGGATCACGAGCGAGAGCGCGGATGTGGAGGTGCGGAACCTGCGCGTGTATAACCGTGCCTTGGGCGATGATGAGGAACTGGCGAACTACATGGTGGACCGTCCGACAAGCGACGAGATGGTGGTGCTGTTCGAGAAGAACCAGGTGATGGACGACGAGGGCACTGATGTCGATATAGACAAACTGCGTGCGATGGGCAAGAGCGTGATGAGGATCGTGGGTGACGTGAACCTTGTGAACCAGACGAACAACAAGAAGTTTGAGGTTCCGGTGGACATCTACTTCTACTCTGCCTACGGTAAGGAGTATGACTTCATCATCTACCAGTGCGGACTGAGAATACAAGGCACCTCATCGACGACCTACCCGAGAAAGAACTACCGCATCTACTTCAGCCGCTCGACGAAGTATGGCACGAAGCTGTATGTGAACGGTGTGGAGGTCGCGGACTTCAAATATTCGTTCAAACCAGGTGCAAGACCGATAGACATATTCTGTCTGAAGGCGGACTTCTCGGACTCTTCATCTACGCACAATACGGGTGCGGTGAGAGTGGTGAACGACATCTGGAAGAGATGCGGCTGGCTGACTCCGCCACAAATGGCCTACAAGGGCAACTATGATGTGAGAATCGGCGTGGACGGGTTCCCGATAGATTTGTTCTACGACAACAACGGCACGGGTGAGAACGTGTATCTTGGCAAGTACAACTTCAACAACGAGAAGAGCGGCAGCGGCATCATCTACGGCTTTGAGGGTATCGAGGGCTTCAATGACGAGGCTGCACTGAAGGGCGGGCGCAACAAGTGTATCTGCCTGGAGTTCTTGAACAACTCGGAGACATTGTGCCTGTTCGGTACGAGCAACATGGACACGTTTGACGATGCTCTGGAGTTCCGCTTCAAGGCCGACGACACATGGGCGACGGCGCATGAGGACGACAAGGCGGCAGTGAAGCGCCTTTGGGAATGGATATACTCGTGCAAGGGCAACCCGACGAAACTCCTGAACGAATATGCGGAATACTTCGGCAACGACTCGCCATTTGCATGGTATCTGATAACGGACTACTTCATGGCTGTGGACAACCGTGCGAAGAACATGATGCTCGTGACGTGGGACGGCAAGATATGGTATTTCATCCCATACGACATGGACACGGTGTTCGGTGAGCGCAACGACTCGGTTCTGAAATACGACTACACGATAACGTGGGAGACGATGGACGAGAGCATCGGCTCGTTTGCGTTTGCAGGACACGACTCCGTGCTGTGGGAACTTGTGAGAGGCTGCCCGGACAAACTGAGGGAGGTGGCAGACAAGCTGCGAAGCACGATGTCGCTGGAGTATGTGCTGAAGGTGTTCAATGAGGAGATGATGGGCAACTGGTGTGAGCGCATCTACAACAAGGACGGCATCTACAAGTACATCAAGCCGCTGACGGAGGGTGTGACGACGGCAGACGGCACTACGAGTTACTATGACTATCTCTATGCACTCCAGGGCAGCCGATATGCGCACCGCACCTATACCATCCAGAACCGGTTTGCATTGCTGGACAGCCAGTATGTGTGCGGTACATACAGAAAGGACAGTTTCGCGGCCTACTTCGGCTATAAGTTCGGGAGTGACAACCGGAAGATAAGAATCACGGCGAGCGAGCGGTATTTCTTCGGGTACGGCTACACGAGCGGTACTCCGCACCAGAGCGCAGTGCTTGCAGAGGACACGGGAAGTCAGGTGGAACTGACGCTTGACACGGACCTCATCGTGAATGACCCGCAATACATCTACGGTGCGAGCCGCATCATGGGGCTTGACCTGACGGACGTTAGCCATGCCATACTCCAGACTCTGAACTTGAACAACTGTTCCGCCCTGAGGACGCTTGACGTGAGCTGCGGCCAGACCCAGACAACGCTGAACGCATTGCTGGTGAACGGCTGCCGAAATTTGCGTACTCTGAATATGACCGGCTTGAAGTCAGGCAGCTTCACTGGCATAGACTTGAGCAACAACACGAAGCTGGAGACACTGAAGGCAGGCAAGACAGCCCTGACCGGCGTGAACTTCGCACAGGGTGCTCCGCTGACGAGCGTAACGCTCCCGGCAACGTTGCAGACACTGGAACTGCGCTACCTGAGCAAACTGACGACCGGCGGTCTGACGCTGGAGGGCACAAGCAACATCAACAGACTTGTGGTTGACAATTGTCCGGGTGTGGACTGGCAGACGCTGCACGCAAGGTGCGGAAACGTGAAGTATCTGCGTGTGACCGGCATCGACATGGAAGGCGACGGCAGCTTGCTGGCCTCACTGATGCAGACGGGCGGTGTGGACGAGAATGGCGGCAATGTGGAGAGCTGCCGACTGGTGGGCACATACCGACTGACGAAATACAAGGATGACGAGGAGTATGAAGCACTGCAGCAGCACTTCCCGGAACTGAACATCGAGCAGCCGGAATACACGATGCTGGAGAGAGCGGAAACCGTTGCCGACGACGCGTGTATCAGCAACCTGGACAACGAGACGGGCTACAAGTACGGCAACGACTACAAACCGAGCGGCCATGTGGCGGCGATATTGAAGAACCGTCACAGAGTATTGGCGAAGGTGACGAAGAAAGCAACGACCCGGAACGTGACCATCGCCGGTGTTGATACGGTGATGAATAACCTGGACGGCGAAATGACATGCTACCCGCTTGACGATGCTGACAGCAACAAGTATGCAGACGGGAGCCCCGCAAAGCTTGACGGCTCGGAGGGCGACTGGATGATGCTGGAGCCGTTCTACTGGAGCAAGGGTGTGAATGACTATCTGAACGGTAGAAACTATGACTGCTACAGTTTCAGAGACAGAGCCCACATGCCAAGAGTGCCGGAGGCGACAGTGCTGACGCTTGAGGACATCAAGAGAACGCAGGGTGGCTATACAAACGGCAAAAAGGTGATGAGCGGCAGGGACACGATAAACAACGCTTTCAGTAATGACAGCTCGTACTCCGTATGTATGGTGAGTGTGGAGGGCTACAAGCGTGTACGCTTCCCGAGTGTGCCAGGTACGAATCTTGTGGGCAGCGTATTCGTTGACAAGACAGGCGCAGTGCTGCAGTCCATAGTCGTGTCTACGCTGAGCAACAAGTTTGAGGCTGGCATGTATCTGATAAGCGATGTGCCGGAAGGAGCCGTGGCACTTTACTTCTCTATACTAAACACCGCTGAGTTTGACAAGGTGGTGTTGAGCAACAGCGAGAAGATTGAAGACATGGAGCCTGACTGGGTGCCCAACGACGAGCACCTTTGTGGTGTGGCGGGCAGCTCAGTGGTTGGCACAAAGCTGCGTTCCTGCATAACGGGTGGTTCTACGACTGCAAACATGCCATGGACGGACTTCCACTACTATAGCGTGCAGAGAGGTATGCAGCAGATAGACCCGCTGATGCACTGGCGCATCGCAAATCTGAGCTATGCAAAGTATGGGCGAAAGAACATGCAGGAGCAGTGTGGCGCAGGTTCGCACTCGAATACACGCACGACTGGCGGTACGGCATCGAGGGGCATGCAGGACACTGTGGGCTACGAAGAGGCGAAGGGGATTAATCCAAATGTGACGAACAGTCTTGTGGACAATTTTGTGCATCAGTATGCCTGGTATGTGGAGAAGGACGAGTATGGTGCGGCGAAAGTGACGCAGGTGAACAATATCTGCTGCCTGGGCTATGAGGACATCTACGGACACAAGTATGACATGATGGACAGGGTGGACATACCGAACACGAGTGGCAATGTGGGCAAGTGGCGCATCTGGATGCCGGACGGTACGATTATGATGGTGAAGGGTACGACAAATGGTGACTCTTGGATAACGGCAGTGGCTCATGGCAAATGGATGGCCGTTGTGCCAGTTGGTGCCGTGAGCGGATCGAGCAGCACTTACTATTCTGACAAATACTGGTTCAGCTCGGCATCAGTCCGTGTGGTCTATCGCGGGTACAACAATGCGAATGCGAATGGCGGTGTGTCGAATGCGAATGCGAATAACGATGCTTCGAATGCGAATACGAATGTCGGCTCGCGTCTGGAAATCAAAATATATCGGCGTACAACGATGAGGACGCGCTCCTCGATGTGGTGCCGAGGGAAACGAGCCACAGCAACAGCGTCCATGAAAGGACGGAAAGCTGAAACATCAAGTGTCGGGCAATAGAGTTTGGTAGGCCGGTAACGGTTCGAAGAAGTTTGGCCCGGGGAAAGGAAGGCCCATATCTTCTGTAATTAAAAACAACTGATGCTATGCGTAGAGAAGGTCTTATCATTGAGGAGATTGTCGAATATTCTAATATTGCGGAATCGTTCGACCAGGTGATCAGTGGCACCAAACGGAAGGAAAGCCGTCAAGGGCGTTACCTGCTTGCGCATCGTGAGGAGTTCATTAAGAAACTTTCTGAGCGTATTGTTTCCGGCCAGTTTCATGTAACGCAAAATGACATTGAGGAGAAAGACATTATTGAAGCTGGTAAATTACGGCATATTCAATTTTTCAAGAGTCTAAAGAATAGTATAGCTGCTCATGCTATCATGTCCGTAGTGGATAAGCACCTAAAAAAGCGGTTTATAAGAACAACCTCCGCAAGCATTAAAAACAGGGGAATGCACGACCTTATGAAGTACATTCTTCGTGATATACAGGAAGATCCTGAAGGAACACGCTACTGTTACAAGTTCGACATCTCTAAGTTCTACGAGAGTGTCAATCAGGATTTCGTTATGTATTGTGTACATCGGATTTTCAAAGACAAGAAGCTCATAGCTATGCTTGACAATTTTGTTCGCATTATACCAAAAGGTATCAGCATCGGGCTACGTTCGTCGCAAGGCTTGGGCAATTTGTTGTTGTCTGTATATTTAGATCATTATCTGAAGGACAAGTACGGCGTGTGTCATTTCTACCGATATTGTGATGACGGCGTGGTACTCGGTAAAACGAAAGCGGAACTATGGATGATTCGTGACATCATACATGAACAGCTGCAGAAAATAGATTTGGTGGTAAAGCCCAATGAGAGGGTGTTCCCGACTGCTGAGGGAATAGACTTTCTGGGCTATGTGATACGGCCAAACAATGTGCGTTTAAGGAAACGCATCAAGCAGAAGTTCGCAAGAAAGATGTGCGAGGTAAAATCGAGAAAAAGAAGGCGAGAGCTGACAGCATCCTTTTATGGGATGACAAAGCACGCCGACTGTAACAATTTGTTTAATAAATTAACAGGCAAAACAATGAAAAGTTTTAAGGACTTAAATGTGGCTTACAAGCCAGAAGACGGCAAAAAGCGCTTCGCGGGTACAGTAGTAAGTATCCGCGAGTTGGTAAACATTCCTATCATCGTGAAGGACTTTGAGACGGGCATCAAGACGGAGCAGGGTGAAGACCGCTGCATCGTATCGATCGAGATGAACGGCGAAGCCAAGAAATTCTTTACCAACAGTGAGGAAATGAAAAATATCCTCGCCCAGATTAAAGAAGTGCCGGATGGCTTCCCATTTGAGACAACGATCAAGACGGAAGTGTTCGGCAAAGGTCGAACCAAATACGTTTTTAGTTGATGAAAAGAGCACAAGGAAGTTTGGAGGTGAAACTGCTTGAATGCGTAAACCCCATCAAAAACAAGTGGCGCGTTCGTTGGGACGTGCAAGAACATGATGACAGAACTGCTGACTACATGGAGGCAGAACTGACACACAAGCCGACTGACGAGGAAATAAAAGACCTCGTGAGAAAATGGTATAACCAACAAACGGATGCAGCAATATTGTCGGGCTTCAGCTATGAAGGAGCCCCCGTGTGGCTCTCGCAAGAGAACCAGTACAACTATAAGCTGTCTCTTATACACATCTGACGCTGCCGACG
>ENA-OZLM01000725-OZLM01000725.1-human-gut-metagenome-genome-assembly--contig:-NODE-725-length-6593-cov-3.239676_pt1 | contig 6593 bp, 4 predicted proteins | sample MGYA00244839_ERZ653790 | MGnify/ENA primary metagenome ERZ653790 (study PRJEB26926, sample SAMN06164796) | human gut metagenome | biome: ENVO:00009003; feature: ENVO:2100002; material: ENVO:00002003...
ATGCCATAGTTGTAATATCACCTACGTGACCACCAGACTCTGTACCTTCAGCAATAATTGAACTTGGAATTGGATTGAACTCAGGGTTCATGAAACGGGCGAAATGACGAAATGAGTTAATTGCCGACTCATTGCCACGCCAGTAACCCAAATATGGGAAGAATGGATTTACATACTCTGCTTGGTCATTTGCCCAAATTGCCGCATAATATGACTCCCCCCCCGGTGCATGCATATAGCCACCTGCTGTTTTGCAAATGCTCTCGCTGGTACGAATCTTGGCATAACGGAACATTGTATTAATAACAGAATCCGGCGTTTCTAATATTAATGCACCATCGATATCTTTATTGATAAAATCTCTACGTGCCTGAAACTCTGCTTTAACATCTGCTATAAACTGAGGTTCAGCAGCCTTACGTCCGGAGAAAATAACATCAAAAGTAAGAGATTCACCTTTTCCCAAAACATAAGTACCAGATCCCTGAACCTTGGCTTCCACGATATAAGCACCATCTTTGCCCTTAGAGTCAAGAGTTTTAAATGTCTGGGTAAACTCAGGAATATATAGAGTCAGAGCACGGTCCCTAATACTAGTTATCACATAACGCTCACACAAATATGGCTTATCCACTGAAGGGAAAATAGTTCTAGTAAGCTTAACTGCAGGAACCGGGGATGTTTCTTTACCTGATCCAATGTTCTGCTTTCCTATGCAATATGTCTCTGCGCTTCCGAATACACCATCAATATAAACAGACTCTGTCTTAGGATTCTGAAGAACAAGACCGTCAACGCTAATAAGCGACGGTACATCTAAAGCAATTCTATGCATAAGACTTGCATGAGTATTATTGGGAAGCCTGCGGAGCATTGGAAATACCAAAGAACGCTCAGTAGTCAGAGTAGAGTTCTCATCAATATTCCAACGAAGGACACAAGCTATCTGCTCACCTGACATCTCGATGTGGTCATAATGAGGAAGCTTGCTCTCAGTAATATTCCACTCAATTACGCCATTTTTGCTGACCTCCCATCTTGCCGCAGTTTCCTTTACCTCCGGTTCATAATATACCTTTCTGTTTGGCTTGAACTCAAATGGATTGGATGGCCTGGTATCTTTTAAAGAAACAAGAGTCTCATGTGTATTCTTACCTTCGAAAGTGGCATTCTCGATCTCATATAATGGCAGCCACGCATAAGCAACCATATCACCTGAAGCAATCTTAACAAAGGCATTTGGATACTTAACACCGAATTCTTCAGATGTAGGGAATACTTTTTGAGTATCGAAACTCACTTCACCATCACACCCTGTTTTTGTAGAGTACACAGGCTCGGCAGATACGCTATTAGAATACCAAACTACAGGATAGAATGTAAGTTCAGCATCTCTTACAGGTTTTCCATTAGGATCCATCACCTTGAATGCAAGATTTTTGGGGAGCATATCAGCTACAAGATTGTCAATCTCAACCATCTTATCCTCGGCAAGGTTGATCATATTTACAGCATATTCACTCCAAAAAGTCTCACCATAAGGATAGTTCATAATACAACGAGTGCCGTCGCAGGCTATCGGAGCAATTGGATTCTTATCAGCATCCACCTTCATTGCATAGATATCTGGCACACCACGACCGTGACCGAATTCATGAATAATACCGTCGATAGCACCTTCGTTAAAAGGATCGTTAAATCTATCATTATGAGTTCTTGAATGATATACTGTTAAAATATTCGAACCACACCAACCACCACCAACTTCTTCAGGGTGGGACTTATATCCATCGATAATCACTAAATAATCATGATTGGGATGTGGCTTTTTAACTTCCTTTGCAGAAATGCCATCATATATATAAAAAGCCTCCCAATCTACCTCGAAATCATATACTGCATCAAATTGACGAGTATGATTGAAAGCCTTATTGACACGCTTAAACATATACTCAATTTTCTGTTTAACTTTGTCAACACCCCCTAAAGAGTCTACTGACTCGCAGTCGATACCTACTTTTACACTAAATCTATAAATCGGTTGTGCAGATGCTGCTATACTAAACAGCAACAAAGCCGCACATACCAAATGTCTGAGCTTCATATTTTATTACAAAATAATTATTGCTAGTACTATTTTTCTAAAGACCTCTCAATCAATTTCAACTCCTCTGGAGTGTAGCAGGTCTTAGTTACATCCTCGCCTGCTGCTGTAGATACGTGCGAAAGAAAATACAAGAACTTCTCATAAGAACTTTTCATCTCTGGAAGATCGGCATCTTTGATTGCATACAATGTACGGAAAGCTTTCTTATATACGTCCCAACCATATTTATCCTTAATACGAAGAAATGTATAGTGAAGAGCATCACCATTATTCTTCGCTACACCACTACCAATAGTCTCATCATAGAAAATCTGGTAGTAGTTAATTATATCTGCTCCACGATAAATTATATTTCTTTGGCTTACTGCACCTTGACAAACTTCTATAGCATATGACATTCTGAAATTAGCGAAAATCTCATCATTCCAATTCCATCCTCCCATTCCACTACCAAGCATATTCCTAGCGGAAAAATTATGCCCAATTTCATGAAGAATACCAAAGCCCCAATCATCAAGGTTAGCAGCACGTTCAATTACTTCGGTAACTTTTACTTTATTATTCCATAAAATAGGGTTTCCTGCAAGGGCCCAATATCCAGGTTCAATACCTGGTGTATTTAAAATCATAATCTTACGACCTCCGTATGGAGTTCCTCCTAAGAGTTCCTTATAAGCTTCATATGTCCTGTCCAGGTTTGCCAACCACCGATCCATCTGCTTGTCGGTAATCGTAACCTTATCCTTATCCAATGACACAATGAAATGCTTACTTTCACGATGATATAATTTATCGCCAATCGGTTCGACTCTGACATTATCGTAATAAACTTCTCCTAATGCCTTTCCACCATTATAAGTCCCCCAAGGAAAACCTAAAGCACAACAAATCGTTGCCTCCCCTTTCTGATTTGGAACAAAGTCCATATAAATCTCAGACCATTCCATATCATCATAAACAAACTTAGAGGCATTCCAACCTTGCTCCAAACCATCTGGATTAAGGTATATGACAGCTCCACGTCCCTCTTTCACCCCTACACACTTCATCATGGCACTCATACGATAAAGTTTTCCAGGTTCGAGATTATTCAAGCTATGCATGATTCTTATAGCCCCTCTTTCAGGATTGGAAATCTTTACACATCCACTATTATCGATTCCCCCCTTTTTTTTATACTCTATTTTACCTGTTTTTTCTTCTGTAGAATTGTCAAACCAATTTTTCTCAAACTTTTTACTATGATTGAAGTCGTCTTCAAAAATTACTTTATCCTGAGCAAATACGTTTACACTCATTCCTCCAAGAAATACACAAGCTAAGTATGTAAATAATAATCTCATATTGTTTTAGTGTTAATTCAGTTGTTTCTTTATAGATTCCAATTCTAAGATAGAAAAATAATCCCAAACATCTACATCAGGATTTGTTTCCTTAGCAAACCTGTTAAGGGTGTTTACAAAATGGACAAATTTATCGTATTTATTTGTTCCTGAACCTCCATTTTTCCTAAGATAATTAAAGGTCTTCTTATAAGGTTCCCAAGTAATCGATGCTGCCATACGTGCTAACATATAATGAATGCCGTTATCATTTACCTTTGTACCTATTGTATTTTCATAATCTATTTTATACATATCCAAAATCTCTCCTCCTGTGAATACTTGTTTTCCATTTCTGCCATCCATATATACTTTCCCATTATTTTTTTCAAGAGCATAGTGCATACGGAAATTTGCAAACATTTCATCATTCCAGTTCCAAGAAGTATCACCTATATTAAAGACATGTCCTATTTCATGTAAGATTCCAAAACACCAATCATCATGCTGAAGCATTTGAGAGAATGAATCCTCTACAGCAGTACCATTAGCAGTCCATAAAATTGGATAACCGGCAAGTGCCCAATATCCAGAATAGATTCCTTTGGTTGTTTGGATAGCTAATTTTCTACCTTCATGAGGAACCTCCCCCATCAACTCTAAATAAGAGAGATAGATCTTATCCAGATTCTTTAACCATTGCTGCAAGACCTGCACAGATATATTAACCTTAGATGGCTCAATAAAGATTCTCATATATTCACTTTCTAAAGTAAATAATTCATCCGTCACTTTAACTACGCTGATATTATCAAAATAGGCAGTACCTGTAGAACGACCTCCGTTAGCCATTCCGCCTTGCCAGAAACCTAATGCAGCAACTATTTCAGCCTCTCCGTTATCATCAGCCATGAAATCTACAGTTACATTTGTCCAATTTTTAAGCTCAGTACCATAGAGATAGCGTGACGAATTCCAATATTGTTTAGAATTAGGTCGAAATATGACAGGCCCAGTACCTTGACCGTTCGGAATATCTGAATATCTGATACGGGCTGTCATACGGTACATCTGATCCGGTTCTAAATCTGTTAATGTTCTCTTCACGCCAACACAACATTTATCATTTTCCGGTAATTGCTGTATTTTTAGAGCTTTACTGTCATTTACCCCCTCTCCATCAACAACTTCAAGAAGCGTTTTAGAGCCGTTTGCATATTCTACTCTCGTCCATCCTTCCAATCCATTCTCAAAAGAAGCATTAGATATCTCTATTGCATTAGGATTCTCAATGACAGGAGGTGTTTGAGAACCTTCTGGAATAACATTATTATCATCTTTGCAAGCAACAAAGCAAATAATAAAAATAAGCAATTGTGTAAATTTTAATTTCATAAATCTTCAATTATTGTTGTGTAGAAAGATATGATTTTATCACTTGTAATTCTTGTTTACTAAACAGTTCGTTCGTATCTGCCTTAGCATGCTTAGTAAGAAAAGAGAGAAAATATTCGAATTTCTGCCATTGATTCATGTTTTTCTCTTGCTCCTCGTCTCTTGGAATGGAATATAATTCCTCGAAAACATCTTGATATAATTCCCAACCGTAAGTTTCTTTAATACGAATCAAACAATAACAAAGAGCATTGCCCATCTCTACCGCTCTACCGGCACCTATTGTCCGATCGTAACAGTTATCTGTTTCTGATTTATATAATTGTAAAAGTTCTGAACCTGTATACGTTTTCTCTTGTGATTCAAATGAACCATCTGCTTGTACAACAGAGGCTGTTGTTATAACTTTTGCATTTAATTTTTCCAAGGCGTAGAACATCCTGAAGTTGGCAAATATCTCTTCATTCCAATTCCAAGCATATGTAGCACCTGAAATATAAGGAGCAAAATTATGCCCTATTTCATGCATTATTCCAAAACACCAATCTCCTCTCCGAATCGTTTGAAGCGATTCGTAAATATAGTTCTTATTCCATTGTATCGGATTTCCGGCATATGCCCATGCATCAATCTCTTTAGAACGGATTGAGATAATTTTTCCATCAAAAGGAACCTTTCCCCTAAATAATTCCTTATAACATTCATACACATCATCCATATTGGCAAGCCATTCATCAATCAATTGATCGGATATGGGCACTAAGTCCCGAGAAACAACTAAACGAAAATGTTTGCTTGTACGAATATATAGATCTTGATTCTCTTTTAAAACAACATCATCAAAATAGGCAAGCCCTTTAGAAGATGCTGCAGTATTACCTAATCTTAAACATAGAATTATCTCTCCATTTTCCGGAACATCATCTATTTCCAATACCAAGTCTTGCCATTTAGAGTGCGAACCTGTAAGCGTTCCAGAAGTAGGGGCCCAAAGATAATCAAGACAGAGATTAGCTCCCATACCACCGTCTATCATATCAGTTTTAACTTTAGCTGATGCCTTATAATAGCCACCTGACTTTAATCCGGTCACCTTTTGAGCAAACATTACATCAGTGTCCTCATCCAATGCAATAATGGACAAGCAACGGGAATCATTTACACCACTATTCTCCTTTTGCTCTACAATTGCCGCCTCTGCATTCCACCCCCCAATGTAACTCCATACTCCAGACACAGCCATTGTTGATAAATCCATCGAAATATCATCTTCCATATCACCATTCACAATCAATGAAGGATTCGTTTTATCTTCTTCCACGGGAATGGTTGTATCTGGTTCCTGTCTAAAATTGTTTGAATCTGAACATGAGAAGAAGACAGTACATAATACGATTGAAAATAATTATATGATCAAGGCAATGCATCAGTTTAATTTGAAATGGTCATTGCTGGAGTATTTTCAGGAAAGTGAGGGAACGATGAAAAACAAACTTACAACAATCAGACAGAAATTAAAAAGAAAAATGGACGCTGACGTACTGTAGGATATAGAGTCAGATGAAGAATATTCCTATGCAGCAGGGCAGATGCTTGGTTATTTGATTGGCTTAAATAAGAGCAGTAAGAAGACTTTTTCGCTTGGAAACCGGTATCTGGCATTAAATAAGGATGCACAGTTAAAAGAACAGCTCAGACAGTTATTTATGAGATACGATCCTGTCTCTTATACACATCTCCGAGCCCACGAGACCGATCAGTATCTCGTA
>ENA-OZLM01000787-OZLM01000787.1-human-gut-metagenome-genome-assembly--contig:-NODE-787-length-6320-cov-4.392498_pt1 | contig 6320 bp, 7 predicted proteins | sample MGYA00244839_ERZ653790 | MGnify/ENA primary metagenome ERZ653790 (study PRJEB26926, sample SAMN06164796) | human gut metagenome | biome: ENVO:00009003; feature: ENVO:2100002; material: ENVO:00002003...
ATGTAATGCCCCATTTTTAATGGGTATTCTATGCAAGAAGTACCACCGTCCGACAAAATGGTTTCACTCATTTGTCGTCTTGGAGGCTTCTTGCATTACTCGCAGGCTCGCAATGGATAGAACATTTTATTAATAAATTCCAGTTATAAACGCTTATGGATATACAACAAAACAATGGAAAACAGGGTGTTCGTACTCGTCATATAGACATTCGTCTGACTGAAAATGAGTATGAAATGATAGTAGAAAAAGCTGCCGAATGTGGACTGACACTTAGTAACTACGGACGAAAATTATTGCAAAATCACCATCCAAACAAACGACTTTCAGACGAGGAAGTACAAGGATTGAACTCTTTATCGGATGCACGAGCCGACCTTATCCGCATTCAGAATGTACTCAAAGGTAAACCTGATGAGATTAAAAAACGATATTTCCGAGATGAGAATTATATGCGTGCTTGGATAGAGGCAGTAAATAGGCTTATTGTTCGATGGGGACAAATACGAGACAGTATAAATCAAATTTGAAATTATGATAGCACAAGGAAAGGCAATTTCTCATGGAGCAAGAGCCATTGAGTATTCTATGGAAAAAGATAAAGCCCAGCTCGTTAAGGTGCATGACTTGCCAGAAAATATAGAACCTTTGGCTATGTGGTCACGGATGATGCAACACCAGCATCAATGTATGAAAGACAGATATAATCCGAAGCCCATAAAGCTGAACGCACTGCGCTTTGAAATATCTCCAGCCAAAGAAGAATCGGCAGGATGGACAATGACGGATTGGCAGAATTTGGCGGATGAGTTTATTGCAGTACTTGACGGCATTGACCGAAGATGTGGCAAACCAGATAGTCATCTTAAACCGACCAATATCAAAAATAGCCAGTATGTTGTTTCGTTACACACCGACAGCAAAAGTGGCATCCCTCACTTGCATATTGTAGCTAACCGCATAGACAATATGGGCAAGACAAACGATGCGCATTATATTGGTGAACGTGCCGTTCATGCTGCCAACATCATCAATGAGAGACGTGGCTGGGTGCAATCCGTGCAACGTCGTGATGAGAATATTCAGCAAATCAGTGAAGACTGCATCGCAATATTGAAAGCTATGCCAGAATTTGATTGGGAAACTTATAGCCAAATGTTAAACGCTAAGGGGTACGATATTAAGTTGATAAAGGACGATAAGGAAGTGGTCAAAGGGTACGCTATACGAAAAGGGAACTCTATTTATAAATCCTCGATATTGGGTAAAAGTCGAAAATTGATGCCATCAAAAATTGAAGCGACTTGGGTGGGATTACATGCTTCTGATAAACAAACTGCAATTCAGTCAAAGGAAGTATGTACTCAAACGATGGCGCATAATAATAAAGAGGTGATGCCACAATCAAAGCCTTCTATTTACCACTATTCCATAACAGTGGATGGAGAACAACTCGAGGTTGATATACCAGATATGGTTAAGTCTGTCTTTGACGAAGAGTTTGGAAGCCTTGATGAAGAAGTCAAACAGACCAATTTATTCAAAGTTGCCGCCTTACTATTTGCCGGATATTTGGATGCAGCCACTTCTATGGCGGCTTCAAGCGGAGGTGGTGGCAGTCCCGGTAGCGGATGGGGTAAAGATAAGGACGATGATGAGCGTAACTGGGCTGTTCGTTGTGCAAAAATGGCAAAATGGCTCTGCAAACCGATTAAACGTAGCAGGGGTAGATAGTATTTCATTTATAATCACATATAACCATGCGTAAAAGTAAATATGACCAATCTTCTTTGCCTGTGCAGGATAGCAAGAGCATAGATAGTGATGATAACATTAGCAAAATTGAAAATCGTGTTGATTTTGAAACCGAGCTTGTAAATCTCACGAATCAGATTAAGGACATCAAAGATGTTATCCAAGAATTGAAACAGATAAAAGCATTTGTAGATGCTTCAGTGTTAACTTTTGAAGAATCAGCACAGGTTCTTAATGCTGCAGTGAAAACATCCGACAATATCCCTGATACTATTAGCCGTGCAATTATTCAGGCAGAGAATACTGTTGTAAATGTCAAACTTAGCGATGAAGACAAGTCTATTCTTACAGAATATCGCAATAAATTGATTGAAGAAGAAAAATCTTTATTTGAGAAGCAGATAACAGAATTGAAGACACTTCATACGAATCACTGGAAAGAAGTCCATAAATGTGTGAAATCTGAAACTTCGTTTTCTCTTAATGGCAAAATAGCCAAATGTGCCGTTGTCGGATTCTGGATATTGTATGCGTATTTCTGTTTGACATTGGGAGGATTGATAATCTATATGAAGTTCTTTTAAGGAATTGGAAGGATGGATTGACCAACCTTCCAAATACATCACCATGTTATGACCTTATCAACAATCTCTTGTTGTTCGGCACTGCTACGCCTCAAATAAATACGAGTTGTTTCAATACTTTCATGTCCCATCAGGTCAGCAAGTAGAGAAATATCGTTGAACTTCTCCAAGAAATTTTTAGCAAAGCGATGACGGAATGAATGGGGGTAAACCACTTTCTCATTCAATCCGTATTTGGCTGCGTAGTTTTTCAACTGTTGCGCAATCCCTCTTGTAGTGATACGCTCACCAAAGCGATTAAGAAAAAGATAGCCGGTGGTACGATTGACTTTGCTAAGCCATTCTGTGGCTTCCTTGCGCAAGGACTTCGGAATATAAATACGACGTATTTTGCCACCTTTGGTGTAGATGTCAAAATAACCCATCTGCACGTGTTCAGCCTTCATTTGGATTAGTTCACTGACTCTTGCTCCTGTTGCTGCGAGGAAACGAACTACGAAATACCATTCTTGGTTTTCCTCCTTTTTTAGTTTGTTTTTTAGAAAAGCGTAGTCGGCATTACTGATTACATTTTCCAAGTAACTCCGCTGCTGCACTTTGACGGATTTTAATCTCAAACGAGATTTTCCCATGCTATCAAGATACTTGTTCATTGCCTGAATACGAAGATTCACTGTCTTAGGCTTGAATTTCTCAATGAGATAGGTTTTATACACAAGCAAATTGCGCTTGTTCAATTCTTTGTGCCGGGAATAATACTCTTTTACGGCATAGAGATAAGCTGCAATTGTGTTCTCCGCCATATTCCCTTGACGAAGATACGTTTCAAAATTTTCAATGTTCATGTCAGATACATTATTAGTTAAACAATTCGTTATCATAATAATGTATGGTATTGCCTAATTCATTGAGTTCCTATTATGAGAAGTTTCTCGCTACCGGAGAGGTGAAGTGCATCGATGAGGAGATTCCGTTTGAGATTCCAAATGGGTGGCAATGGGAAAGAATTGGAAATATTTTTGAAACAACAAGTGGTTCTACGCCATTAAGTAGGAATCCAGATTATTATAAAAATGGCAATATCAATTGGGTACGTACAACAGACTTGAACAATGGAATTTTGAACAAAACCGAAATACAAATAACCTCGAAAGCAATTATAGACTACAATCTTTCTATTTTACCCCAAACCTCAGTGTGTGTTGCAATGTATGGTGGTGCTGGGACAATAGGCAAACACTGTATCTTGCATTTTGATACAACTATAAACCAATCTGTATGTGCCATCCAGCCTAATGGATTTTGTAATATGGATTACATCCATACTTTTATTGAATATCAAAGACCATTTTGGATGGATTTTGCAGCAGGTTCAAGAAAAGATCCCAACATAAATCAACTCATTATTAAGCACTGCTTGTTACCTATTCCACCACAAGAAGAACAACTTCGCATTGTTACAAAATTAAATCAGTTATACCCATATATTTATCAATATGGAAATAGTCAAAATAGACTCAACCAAATAAATAAAGAAATATGGCATAGTTTAAAAAAGTCCATTCTTCAAGAGGCAATACAAGGTAAATTAGTTTCACAGATTGCAGAGGAAGGTACAGCCCAAGAATTACTTGAACAAATACGGCAAGAGAAATTGCAACTTGTCAAAGAAGGCAAACTTAAAAAGTCTGCTTTAACCGATTCCATTATCTTCCGTGGTGACGATAACAAGTATTATGAGAGGATAAATGAGCAAATCGTTGAAGTTGAACTTCCTTTTGAATATCCCAATAGCTGGATTGTGTTACGCTTGAAAGATATATGCCAACTAACAGACGGTGAAAAAAGAAACGGAAAGGGCATTTGCCTTGATGCAAAGTTCCTACGTGGAAAATCATCTGCAACCATTATAGAAAAAGGCAGATTTGTCTATGCTGGAGATAATATCATTCTTGTGGATGGTGAAAATTCAGGTGAAGTTTTTTCTATTCCACAAGATGGATATATGGGAAGCACATTCAAACAGCTATGGCTTTCTTCGGTTATGTGGAAGCCTTGTATTTTGGCTTTCATCTTGTTCTATAAAGAGGCATTGAGAAATTCAAAAAGAGGTGCAGCAATTCCGCACCTCAATAAGGATTTATTCTACAAGCTACCAATCGGTATTCCGCCATTGTCTGAACAGCAACGTATAACTTGTCAAATAAATAATTTATTTCAACTTATCAAATAATAATTCTATCATAGCCACTATTCGCCCTTGTTCATTAAGAGGCGGAAGTGGTAATAAAAGATTGTTCAAACTCTTAGAATTTAGTGTTTTACCTTTTATGGCATCTTTGGTATCTCCAAGATTAGATATAATCGGCAAAATGTGAAACAGAAAATTCCTTGCTTGATAATTTTTATCTACAAAAGGATATATGGATATAATTGCTTCATTATGATATGCCGAAGTATTTAGAAGAGAAGTCCTGCCTACCGTTAACTTAAAACTCATTATTAAAGTTCCGACAGGAGATATTTCTCCAAATAAACTTTTGGCATATTCTGAAACAGATTCTTTTGTCGTTGTAACCAATCCATAATCAGACATATCTGAAATAGAAACCCAAGGATATTTACCATTTGCCCAATACTTGGTTTCCCCTCGCGGTGGTGTCTTTCCGATAGACATTCTTACGTATTGACCAAATCTAACCCAAGTCCAGTTTTCAGGTAAATCAAAAGGTATTTCTTCTGTTATATCAATGTTCTCATTGCCTACCTGCTCATAATACTTGTTACAGTTTTAATCTTTTCAACAATTCGAGTTTGTTCCTTTAAAGGGGGAACAGGGATTAAGTATCTGTTCAATCGCACCATTGTCAAGGTTGCTACTGTAGTTCCATCAGACTCTGATAAATATTGGTTTGCAAAAGCAGACGATTCAAAAAATAATTTCAAATAATACGGATTCAAGCGAAAAGGATTACCTATACATAAAACACTACCGTCCTTGTAATAGAAAGGATTGTTTGTTTCAACAACATAAGTTTTACCAAGTGTCCCAACTGCCGTCATCATTAGGTCTCCAATTTGCGGAACTCCGCTTTTAGAGAACTCATCGTATAATGATTGTTCTATAAACAAATCGTTATCAACATGACCCCAATCAGCCATTTTACCAATTTCTCTTGCTCGATAAAATGGAATTCCAGAAGAACGCCAATCTCTTTCGTGTACTCTTCGAGCAGACCAAATATTTAAGACACTTCCTATTCTACACCATTTCCAATCATCAGGTATTTCAAATGGTATTTCATCAGTAATATCCTGCTCTGTTTTACCAACCTTCTCGAAGTACTTGTTATCGTCACCTTTGAAGATGACAGAATCAGTTAAGGCAGACTTTTTTAATTTGCCATCTTTGATGAGTTTCTGCTTCTCTAATTTTATCTGTTCGAGCAATTCTTGGGCTGTACCTTCGTCTGAACATTGAGGTACAAGTTTACCTTGTATTGCTTCTTGCAGAATCGATTTACGTAATTGCTCGTTAAGTGAGGCATTAAGTTCGTTAAGTCCATTCTGTGCTTGTTCATAAGTTTTGACTAACGGAAGTAGTTTTTCTATTTTTGAGACTATGCGTAGTTGCTCAGGAAGCGGAGGTAAAGGTATAAATACTTCAACTATATTGGATACAGCCAAACCGGGTTGAGCTGTTGCGGTTGCATATTGATTTAAGTTCAATGCCGTAAAAAAGTAATAGATGAACAACGATGGAATTATACCAAAGCCATTCACAACTACAGCGTGTTCTGTGGCATAGAATTTCCCACTTTCTATATTAAGGCATCCACATAATGCTCCTTGCCTGCCAATAATAGCAAAATGTCCTTCTGCATTGAATGTGTTTGTAAACCCTCGTAGTCCATTTCCACCGACACATCTATATGCTGTCTCTTATACACATCTCCGAGCCCACGAGACCGATCAGTATCT
>ENA-OZLM01000839-OZLM01000839.1-human-gut-metagenome-genome-assembly--contig:-NODE-839-length-6089-cov-6.761684_pt1 | contig 6089 bp, 4 predicted proteins | sample MGYA00244839_ERZ653790 | MGnify/ENA primary metagenome ERZ653790 (study PRJEB26926, sample SAMN06164796) | human gut metagenome | biome: ENVO:00009003; feature: ENVO:2100002; material: ENVO:00002003...
GTACCCGGTTTTACGAAGAACTGCATCTCCATCTGTTCAAACTCACGCATACGGAAAATGAACTGGCGGGCTACGATCTCGTTGCGGAAAGCCTTACCAATCTGAGCGATACCGAAAGGAATCTTCATACGACCGGTCTTCTGTACATTCAGGTAATTGACAAAAATACCCTGCGCTGTTTCCGGACGAAGATAAATCTTCATGGCACCATCGGCAGTAGAACCCATTTCGGTGGAGAACATCAAATTGAACTGACGTACTTCAGTCCAGTTCTTGGTTCCCGAAATAGGACAAACAATCTCTTCATCAATGATAATCTGACGAAGTTCATCCAAATCATTGTCGTTCAAAGCTTTTGAGAACCGTTCATGTAAAGCGTCGCGCTTGGCCTGATGCTCCAGAACACGACCGTTGGTGCTACGAAACTGAGCCTCATCAAAAGCATCACCAAATCTCTTGGCAGCCTTGGCCACTTCTTTGTTTATCTTCTCGTCATATTTGGCAAGCTGGTCTTCAATCAGCACATCGGCACGATAACGTTTTTTAGAATCGCGGTTGTCAATCAGAGGATCATTGAATGCGTCCACATGTCCGGAAGCCTTCCAAATAGTAGGATGCATAAAAATAGCAGAATCAATACCTACGATGTTCTCGTGCAGCAGCACCATACTCTGCCACCAATATTGCTTGATATTATTCTTCAACTCCACTCCCATCTGACCGTAATCGTATACAGCGCCTAGTCCGTCATATATATCACTGGACGGAAATACAAAACCATACTCTTTACAGTGCGATACTAATTTCTTAAAAACATCTTCTTGTGCCATTTTCTTATCTGTTTATTCTTACACTTTTGTTGTTTTTTCCTGTTTTCAACCTTTAATAAGGGCGAAATAATATGCAAAGTAAATGATTTTTTTCAATAAAAGTCGTATTTTTGCGTGCATATCATCAGAACATTAAGGAATTTAAATATATATGAGCGACGATTTTATTGATAAAGAGGAACAAAACGAAGAAAATATCCCCACGCCGGAGAACGAACACTTGGACTATAAACCTGCCGATACCAAAAACACAGGGGTGAAGCACCAGCTGAGCGGAATGTATCAGAACTGGTTTTTGGACTATGCCTCTTACGTAATACTGGAACGTGCCGTACCGCACATCAATGATGGTTTGAAACCTGTCCAAAGACGTATCCTCCACTCTATGAAAAGATTGGATGACGGCCGATATAACAAAGTTGCAAACATTGTAGGACATACCATGCAGTTTCACCCGCACGGCGATGCTTCCATAGGCGATGCGTTGGTGCAGCTAGGCCAAAAGGATCTGTTGATAGACTGTCAGGGAAACTGGGGTAACATACTGACAGGCGACGGTGCCGCTGCCCCCCGTTATATCGAAGCACGTCTGTCCAAATTCGCATTGGATGTGGTTTTCAATCCCAAAACCACCGAATGGCAAGCATCATACGACGGACGAAACAAAGAGCCGATCACCCTACCTGTCAAATTCCCGCTCTTGCTCGCTCAGGGAGTAGAAGGTATTGCTGTGGGCCTTTCTTCCAAAATCCTACCACACAATTTTAACGAACTGTGTGATGCCTCCATTGCCTATTTGCGTGGTGAGGAATTCAAACTCTATCCCGATTTCCAGACAGGAGGCTCTATTGATGTATCACGCTACAACGATGGAGAACGCGGCGGAATGGTGAAAGTACGTGCTAAAATCAATAAAATAGACAACAAAACATTGTCCATAGCCGAAGTGCCTTTCGGAAAGACTGTCCCGGGGGTATGCGACTCTATTGTCAAAGCCAGTGAAAAGGGAAAAATCAAGATTCGGAAAGTAGAAGATCTTACTTCTGAAAAAGTGGAAATCCTAGTGCACCTTGCTCCGGGAGTATCCTCGGACAAAACCTTGGACGCGCTCTATGCATTTACTGATTGTGAAGTAAGCATATCTCCCAATTGCTGTGTAATTGATGAAAAGAAACCCCACTTCCTTACAGTCAGTGCCGTCCTTAAAAAAGCCACGGACAACACGTTGTCCCTGCTTCGTCAAGAGTTGGAAATACACAAAGGAGAATTGCTTGAAAACCTTCATTTCGCATCATTGGAAAAAATCTTTATCGAAGAACGGATTTATAAGGAAGTAAAGTTCGAGCAATCCGAAAATACAGACGCCGCCTGCGAGTTCATTGATGAACGGCTGACTCCTTTCTATTCGCAATTTATCCGTGAAGTGACCAAAGAGGATATTCTGAAGTTATTGGATATCAAGATGGCCCGGATTCTGAAGTTCAACAAGGATAAAGCAGATGAGAACATAACCCGTATCAAGGAACAGATTGAAGAAATAAACAATCATCTGGCACATATCGTAGAATATACCATTGACTGGTATCAGATGTTGAAAGATAAATATGGCAAACAATACCCCCGCCGTACAGAGTTACGTAACTTCGATACCATTGAGGCGGCGAAGGTAGTGGAAGCTAACGAAAAACTCTATATCAACCGCGAAGAAGGCTTTATCGGCACCGCCTTGAAAAAAGATGAATTTATAGCCAACTGTTCAGATATTGACGATGTGATTATCTTCTATAAAGACGGCAAATACAAAGTGGTTCGTGTAACAGACAAAATGTTTGTCGGCAAGAATGTTCTCTATGTCAATATCTTCAAGAAAAACGACAAACGTACCATATACAATGTGGTCTATCGGGATGGAAAAGAAGGGTTTCACTATATCAAACGATTCAACATTACCTCCATCACCCGCGACCGTGAATATGATGTAACGCAAGGTACGCCCGGCTCACGTATCGTTTACTTTACAGCCAATCCCAATGGGGAAGCGGAGGTTATCAAGATTACCTTAAAGCCGAATCCGCGTATCAAAAAAATCATATATGAAAAAGATTTCAGTGACATCAATATAAAGGGACGCCAGTCCATGGGCAATATCCTGTCTAAATACGAAGTACATAAAATAGCCTTGAAACAACGTGGCGGCTCTACCCTGGGTGGAAGAAAAGTATGGTTTGACCGGGATGTACTCCGCTTGAACTATGACGGACGCGGTGAATATCTGGGAGAATTCCAAAGTGACGAATTGATTTTAATAGTCCATGAAAATGGAGAATTCTATACCAGTAACTTCGATTTGAACAATCATTATGATCCGGGGATCCACATCATCGAGAAGTTCGATGCCAACAAGGTATGGTCCGCCGCTTTATTTGATGCCGACCAGGGATATCCTTATCTGAAACGATTCACTTTTGAATCCACTTCACGCCGTCTCAATTATTTGGGCGAGAATAAGGAAAGTCGTTCTATATTGCTTACTTGTGTGGCTTATCCACGCATACAAGTCATATTCGGAGGACATGACAGTTTCCGTGATCCATTGGAAATAGATGTGGACGAATTCATCGGAATTAAGAGTTTCAAAGCGAAAGGAAAACGAATCAGTACTTACAACATTGAACAAATAAATGAACTGGAACCTTTACGCTTCCCCGAACCTTCCAAAGAAGAGGACGGTGCGGAAGAGGGGACTGATGAAAACGAAGAAACTGCCGAAATTGAAGATCCGGATCATGGTAAGAGTGAAACAGATATCATTGATGAAATTACCGGCCAGATGAAACTGTTTTAAAAAATGAAGAAAATTCTCCTGTTATTACTGTCCCTGTTTTTGGGTCTGTCTTCGCAGGCGCAGGAAGACAGCTTACAAGCAAACCGCTACGTTATGAGAGCTACTCTTTACGGTGCCGGTTTTACAAATATATTGGACACCTATCTTTCACCGATGGAATATACCGGACCCGAAATTCGTATCCTGCGTGAAAGTATGCGCATGACCAAACTGATGAATGGCAACGTGTCTGTTCAAAGTCTGTTCCAAGCCAATCTGTCCCTGACAGAGAATAAAGCAGAAACAAGTAATGAAATGGCAGGTATGGTCTATTGGAATTATGCACTGCATTACCAGTTCCGGCTGACAGAAAACTTGAAGATACTGGCGGGTCCCATGCTGGACTTGAACGGCGGGTTCATCTATAACATGCGAAATTCCAATAATCCCGCCCAAGCTAAAGCATATGTCAATCTGGCGGCATCGGGTATGGTCATCTATCGGTTCCATATCGGTAACTATCCGCTGATAGCCCGTTATCAAGCCAATCTGCCTGTCATGGGGATTATGTTTTCCCCGGAATACGGACAATCTTATTATGAGATATTCAGTTTAAAGAATGGCGGCAAGAATGTGCTGTTCACTTCCCTGCATAACCAACCTTCCTTGCGGCAATTGGTTACATTGGATTTTCCTATCCGGTCAGTCAATATGCGTTTCGGATACCTATGTGATATCCAGCAGGCGAAAGTCAATAATCTGAAAAGTCATATATGGTCACACGCCTTTATGATAGGTTTCGTGAAAAACTTTTATTTATTAAAAGGTAAGAACAAAGTGGCGATGCCCAGCCGGGTCAGCCCTTATTAATATAGAGAATGAAAAGAAATAGTTATTTTTTTATCAGTCTGTTATTGTCTGTTGTATTATTTACTTCGTGCATCACGGAGGACGAATACGACAACTCCCCCGAAGGCAACTTCGAAGCATTATGGCAGACTATCGACCGCCAGTATTGTTTCCTTGACTATAAAAAGCAGGAATACGGATTGGAGTGGAATGAAATATACAGCCAGTATAAACAGAGAATATCCAAAGGCATGAATAATGAACAGTTATTCGAAGTTCTGGCAGATATGCTGAACGAGTTGCGTGACGGACACGTAAATCTGTCTTCCAAACTGGAGTACTCCCAATATCGTGAATGGTTTGACAGCTATCCGGCCAATTTCAGCGACAGCATCCAACGTGTTTATCTAGGTAAGGATTATGCCCAATCCTCGGGTATGAAGTATCAGATATTCGAGGACAATATAGCCTATATTTATTGTGGCAGTTTCCAATCGGGCATCGGTGAAGGAAATCTGGACGAGGTTCTAAACAAACTGGCTATTTGTGATGGGTTGATTATTGATGTGCGAAATAATTCGGGTGGTAATCTTACCACAGCCGAGAAATTAGCCGCACGTTTCACGAATGAAAAAGTGCTGGTAGGCTATATGTCCCATAAAACCGGACCGGGGCACAATGACTTCTCCACTCCCAAAGCAGTTTGGCTGGAACCGTCACTAGACCGTGTACGCTGGCAAAAACAGGCGGTAGTGCTGACTAACCGCCGCTCTTTCAGCGCCACTAATGATTTTGTGAACAGAATGAAAATACTTCCCAAAGTGACCATCATCGGTGACAAAACAGGTGGCGGTTCCGGCCTGCCCTTCTCCTCCGAACTGCCCAACGGCTGGTCTGTCCGCTTCTCGGCCAGCCCCATGTACGATGCGGATATGCAACATCTGGAATTCGGTATAGATCCGGACATCAAAGTCAATATGAGTTCAGAGGATATGCAACGCAATGTAGATACCATTATTGAGGCTGCACGTGAATATTTACATAGCCACAAAGAATAATTTTCTAAAAATCTTTGGTACTTAAGAAATATTGCTTATCTTTGCACCCGCTTACCAAAAGCAATGTCGCGCGTGTGGCGTAATTGGTAGCCGCGCCAGACTTAGGATCTGGTGTCGTGAGACGTGTAGGTTCGAGTCCTATCACGCGCACAAGTTTCCGTATAGAAACAGACAAAAGCCCTCGAAATTATCCGATTTCGAGGGCTTTCTTTACTAGAAGAAACTAGTTCTCAAAAATCATGTGGCATACTAAAATTTCACATTTATTTTTTTCCCTTTATAAAGCACTGTCTTTTCACTTCCATCCGGCATTCGAACTGTAAACTTCCGCTCATCCAGCATCCCTTCATAGCAGCCACGGCGTGCATCAATAGTCAATGTCCGCTTGGCATCATTCCAAGTCATCGGAATTTCAGTATAAGCACCGTTTTCGTGGGTCAATGTAAAAAGCTGAGGGGTAAATTTATAAATTGTTATCTTTGTCTCCAAATTCATAGCTTATGGAGTTAAACGGTTATCGCCTTCTTC
>ENA-OZLM01000895-OZLM01000895.1-human-gut-metagenome-genome-assembly--contig:-NODE-895-length-5856-cov-7.535425_pt1 | contig 5856 bp, 6 predicted proteins | sample MGYA00244839_ERZ653790 | MGnify/ENA primary metagenome ERZ653790 (study PRJEB26926, sample SAMN06164796) | human gut metagenome | biome: ENVO:00009003; feature: ENVO:2100002; material: ENVO:00002003...
GTATCATACGTTGGTTTTTTGATTTTTAATTATTAATTTTAATTTAAAAAGTATGTTCGTTTCCAAGCAGTTGAAAGAAAAGAATATAGCCGAGTATCTTATATATATGTGGCAGATAGAGGATTTAATCCGTGCCAACGGCTGTGATATGGAAAAGATAAAAAGCACCATCATAGCTCCTTATCCGTTAACGGAAGAGCAGAAAGCGGAACTCACCCAGTGGTATATGGATTTGATTGAGATGATGCGTCATGAAGGGATTATGGAAAAAGGCCATTTGCAGATTAATAAAAACATTATAACTTGGCTTACCGACCTTCATTTGCAGTTATTGCGTTCCCCTAAGTTTCCTTATTATAATTCTGCTTATTATAAAGTATTGCCCTATATTGTGGAGTTACGCGCTAAAGGTGCGGATAAAGAGGAGCCTGAGCTGGAAACGTGTTTTGAGGCGCTTTATGGTATCTTATTGTTGAAATTGCAAAAGAAAGAAATCAGTGAGGAAACAAGAAAGGCACAAGAAGCAATCTCGACATTGCTGGCTATGTTGTCAAACTACTATATAGAGGATAAAAAAGGAGAATTGGAATTCTAATAAATGAAATAGAAATGAAGAATATATTGGTGACTGGTGCCAACGGTCAATTAGGAAATGAAATGCGTGTGCTATCGGCTGAATACAAGGAATATACTTGTTTTTTTACGGATGTAGCCGAATTGGACATTTGTGATGAGCAGGCGGTGATGACTTTCGTAAAAGAGAATAATATTCATGTCATAGTGAACTGTGCGGCCTATACGGCAGTAGATAAGGCAGAGGATGATATAGAGTTATGTACCAAGCTGAACAAGAACGCTGTGAGCTATCTGGCGAAGGCGGCTGAAGCCAACTGGGGTGAGTTTATTCAGATATCAACGGATTATGTGTTCGATGGCACGAAATATCTTCCTTATAATGAGGGAGATGTTCCTTGTCCCAATTCCGTTTACGGCAAGACCAAACTGGCCGGTGAAACGAATGCATTGGAGTATTGCAAAAAAACAATGATTATCCGTACCGCATGGCTTTATTCCACTTTTGGGAATAATTTTGTAAAAACGATGCTCCGTCTGGGAAAGGAAAAGGAAACTTTGGGTGTGGTCTTTGATCAGATTGGTACACCGACATATGCCCGTGATCTGGCACGTGCTATCTTTACAGCCATTTATAAGGGAGTGGTTCCGGGAGTTTATCATTTCAGTGATGAAGGAGTATGTTCCTGGTATGATTTTACCAAGGCTATCCATCGTATTGCCGGTATCACGACCTGTAAGGTTAGTCCCTTGCATACAAATGAATATCCGGCAAAGGCTCCCCGTCCCCATTATTCCGTATTGGACAAGACCAAGATTAAAACTACTTATAACATTGAGATTCCTCATTGGGAAGAGAGTCTGGAAGCATGTATCAAAGAATTAAATGCATAATAAAATATGAATAGTGAAATAGAAAGAAGACGGACGTTTGCGATTATAGCGCATCCGGATGCCGGTAAGACCTCTCTAACTGAAAAATTGTTACTTTTTGGCGGACAGATACAGGTGGCCGGAGCCGTAAAGAGTAATAAGATAAAGAAGACCGCCACATCCGACTGGATGGACATTGAAAAGCAGCGTGGTATTTCTGTGACCACTTCTGTGATGGAGTTTGATTACAATGATTATAAAATCAATATTCTGGATACTCCGGGCCATCAGGACTTTGCCGAGGATACTTATCGTACTTTGACAGCCGTAGATAGTGTCATTATTGTGGTGGATGGTGCGAAAGGTGTGGAAACGCAGACACGTAAGTTGATGGAGGTATGCCGTATGCGTAATACTCCGGTAATCATATTTGTCAACAAAATGGACCGTGAGGCGAAAGATCCGTTTGATTTGTTGGATGAACTGGAGGAGGAACTCATTATCAATGTACGTCCTCTGACGTGGCCTATTGAAAGCGGTCCCCGTTTCAAAGGTGTGTATAACCTTTATGAACATAAACTGAATCTTTTCCAACCTTCCAAACAGGTGGTAACAGAAAAAGTGGAGGTTGATATCAATACGGAAGAACTAGACAACCAGATCGGTGCTCCTTTGGCTGAAAAATTGCGCGGAGAACTGGAACTGGTTGACGGTGTTTATCCTGAATTCAATGTGGAGGAGTACCTGAAAGGCGAGATGGCTCCTGTATTTTTCGGGTCGGCATTGAATAACTTCGGTGTACAGGAACTGCTGGATACATTTGTGGAAATTGCTCCGAGCCCCCGTCCTACCAAGACAGAAGAACGTGAGGTGGAACCCGATGAACCGAAATTTACCGGATTTGTCTTTAAGATCACAGCTAATATCGATCCTAATCATCGTTCATGTATTGCATTTTGTAAAATTTGTTCGGGCAAATTTTCCCGTAATACTCCTTATTATCATGTACGTCATGACAAGACGATGCGTTTTTCTTCTCCCACTCAGTTTATGGCACAGCGTAAAACAACAGTAGACGAGGCTTGGGCGGGAGATATCATCGGTTTGCCGGATAACGGAACGTTCAAGATCGGTGATACGCTGACTGAAGGTGAGAAACTTCATTTCCGTGGAATTCCCAGTTTTTCGCCCGAGATGTTTAAATACATTGAGAATGCTGACCCTATGAAACAGAAACAATTGGCTAAAGGTATTGACCAGTTGATGGATGAGGGTGTGGCACAGTTATTTATCAATCAGTTTAATGGACGTAAGATTATCGGTACGGTAGGGCAGTTGCAGTTTGAAGTGATCCAGTATCGTCTGGAAAATGAATATAATGCAAAATGCCGATGGGAGCCTATCAGCCTATACAAGGCATGTTGGGTGGAAAGTGATGATCCGGAAGAACTGGAAGCTTTCAAAAAACGTAAATATCAGTATATGGCCAAGGATCGTGAAGGAAGGGATGTATTCTTGGCTGATAGCAATTATGTACTTCAAATGGCACAAATGGACTTCAAGCATATTAAGTTCCATTTTACCAGTGAGTTTTAATTTGTTGTTGGAGGTGGTCAAAAATCCCTAAGGGATGGACACACCTCCTTCTTATTTTCACGAAATATTCTTTTTTACTTTATTCCTCTGGCTTTATAAATTCGTTCTTTAGCGTTATTAATTTGTTGGAACTTCTCTTCTGCCGCTTTTTTCACATCTTCACCCAATGTAGCAACACGGTCAGGGTGATGTTTTAATGCCAGGCGGCGATAGGCTGTACGTACTTCCTCATTGGTGGCAGACGGGTCAATTTCAAGTACTTTGTAAGCTTCTTCCAATGAGTTTCCGCTTAAGTTCAGCATGGATTCCACTTCTTTGGGCGACAGTTCCATGCATTGTGCCACTTCTTTTAATGCTGCTATTTCCTCAGAGCATACGCTTCCGTCACTTTTGGCTATGTTTACCAGAAAGTCCAACAATTGCAACCGTTGTTCGTAAGGCAGGTTCGCGGCAATCTGTGCACCACATTCATGGATGGTATTTTTAAATGCCATCGGATTTTGACGCTCCATCTGTTTGCGCTGTTCAAAAAGATTCAGCAAAATCTGTTCTCCTTGGATGACTGCCTCTTCGCCGAAATTCATTCTTAAGAATTGGCGTACATATTCCATTTCGCTGTGCATGATGCGTCCGTCTGCACGGATGATGTAAGACGCCATAACCAACATGGAGAATAAAAAGCTATTCCGCTGGCCTTCGTCATAGTTTCCGGCTTCCGCCTGTCCTTTTTCGTATGTATTGCCAAAAGTCCGTTGTTTCCATCCAGCAATGAGCCTAAGGCAAATCCGGCCAAAGCTCCCAGTGGTCCCATAGTCATGAATCCTAGAATACCACCAATCCATTTTCCTGCTCCCATTATTCTTTTAATTTTTTCGTTTTGGATGCAAAAATAAACAATCTTGGATGAAAAAAGTCTCTTTGCCGCATTTTTTACTATCTTTACCAATCAAATTAAAAATACTATGTTTCAGAAACTTGTAGCAATAGAACCTGTCAGTTTGGTTCTGTCAGCAGAAAAAACGTTATATTCTTTTGCAGATGAGGTTGTTATGTACTCTGATATTCCAGCGGGAGATAATGAGATTATTGCTCGGATCGGAGATGCGGATGCTGTATTGTTAAGTTATACATCACAAATAAACCGGTATATTTTAGAGAGATGTCCGAATGTCCGGTATATCGGTATGTGTTGTTCACTATATTCTCCCGAAAGTGCGAATGTGGATATCCGTTATGCTAATGAACGCGGTATTACGGTGACAGGTATTCGTGACTATGGTGATGAAGGGGTAATAGAATATGTAGTCAGCGAACTGGTGCGTTGTCTTCATGGATTCGGTCAGAAGCCGTGGAAAGGGATTCCCCGGGAGATTACCGGCTTGAAAGTGGGTATTGTAGGCTTAGGAAAATCTGGTGGTATGATAGCGGATGCAATGAAGTTTTTTGGTGCGGATATAGCTTATTATGCCCGTAGTGAAAAAAAAGAAGCCGGTGCGAAGGGTTATCGTTTTATGCCTTTGAATGAACTTTTGACATGGAGTGAAGTGGTATGCTGTTGCTTGAATAAGAATACGGTTTTGTTGCATGAGGCAGAGTTCAAGGCACTTGGAAATAGGAAGATACTATTTAACACAGGATTGTCACCTGCGTGGGATGAATCTTCGTTTACCCGATGGTTGGAGGAAGATAATCTTTGTTTTTGTGATACATTAGGAACATTGGGGAGTACGGCATTGCTTACCCATCCGCATGTGCGTTGTATGCAAGTATCAACCGGCCGTACCCGCCAGGCGTTTGACCGCCTGAGCGAGAAGGTGCTGGCCAATTTGTCAGAATACAATGGGTGAAGTGATATTGAGCAGGGTGTTCACTACAGACCATCCTGCAATCTCTGATGTGGCGCTGTACACTTCTACTACTGCGTGTACTTGTTCATTTTTGATTTCCACTTTTTGAGTATCACCTGTAAATCCAGGGGTGGACTGTATGGATACCTGCATATTGTCCGGTCCTACGGAAGCCAATGAGGCTGCGACAGATACATTTACTTTGGTTGGAAAAACATTTATTGCCTCTGTTGCATTGCCGGAAAAGACAATGCGTTTTTCCTGTTGCAGCTCTTCCTTGTAAACCGATGTGCCTTTCAAAGCATCAGGTCCTTTTTCATTGAAAAAACGAGCTGTAGCGTTTCCCATCAAAGAGGTGGTTCTTAATACATCAAATCCTCCGATGGCTCCGGATACCAAGTAAACCCGTGTATCGTTTGCCTTGGCTGTTTCTTTGACTTTCTCATAAAAAGAGGTGTCTGCCAAAGCTCCTATGGATAGGGTGATAATGGAAGTTCCGTTTTCCAAGGTGGGTAAGGCCAGTTCTTTCATTGCGGCAGGCGAGGCTGATTCCACCAGATAATCAGGTTTTAATTCCAACAGTTCTTTTAAAGTGTGACAGGCTGCACACATTTTTCCGTGTTGCCTCATTTTATTCGCAATGCGTTCGGCCTTTGATGCTGTACGCGAATATACGCCTACTAACTCATAGTCGGGCAACATTCCTTTGACAACTGCGTTTGTTATAATTTCAGCAAGTCGTCCACATCCTACTATAACCAATCTATTCATAGAACAAAGATAGTGATTTTCATCATATAAACCTATTTTGTGGAAAATGGAATTTATTGTGATGTATTTCTTGTTCTATGGGTATGTCTGTCCGAGCTGTTTTGAAATGTTTGCACTTAGTAAATGGCAAAGTATCTGAACTTCGATGAAATGGGAAGAAATGAAAATCTACTCGTGAAAAAGAGATGTCTATGAC
>ENA-OZLM01000944-OZLM01000944.1-human-gut-metagenome-genome-assembly--contig:-NODE-944-length-5682-cov-4.930691_pt1 | contig 5682 bp, 6 predicted proteins | sample MGYA00244839_ERZ653790 | MGnify/ENA primary metagenome ERZ653790 (study PRJEB26926, sample SAMN06164796) | human gut metagenome | biome: ENVO:00009003; feature: ENVO:2100002; material: ENVO:00002003...
AATGTGTAAAGAAACGAAAGAGGAAGTTTGGTCCAAGCCGATAGAGGAGGTTTAATGCAATTTTTACATCTTTTTTTGCCCTGCCAATCATAGAGTTGTGAAATACAGTGCTGTAATTGAAATGGTACGTAGCCGTTAATAGCAGCAACCCTTGGTTGTATTTGTGGTGGATTTGTTATTGGCGGACATGAATATTTCTTTCTCTTCTAGGATATTCGGTATATTTCTCCTTTCATGCTTTTGCCGGACTGATATAGATAATGCCGGGTAGCACTTGATAGGACGATGATTGTTCTTTTACTAAGATGCTTCAGTATGACTTTTTTCCGATCCTATCCATTCTTGACATATAGTTGTTATTCATAGCTAAATACACCGTATTCCCAATGAAGCTTTCTGTGGGGATCCCTTTGGTGTTCGTGTAACTATTGTGACTGTTATTATGCCGATGGGGTATAGTATTGATACAACAATGATTTTTCATAATAACTTTTAACTTATGATTTAGATAGCTCCGACTTGTCACAAATTGGGGTTATCCGCTTGTTATGCTATTAAACTTGGTCAGCTATTGGTTAACAATTTCACGCAACAGTAACTCTTTGGAGTAAAAGTGGCAAATAAATTTTTTGTTCACATGAAAAAAACTTTCTCAAAAGCTTTGTAGTATTGATTTTCTATGTATCTTTGCATCGTTATTATTTCGCGGGGTATTAGCTCATCTGGCTAGAGCGTTAGACTGGCAGTCTAAAGGTGGCGAGTTCGAGTCTCGCATGCTCCACATTACAAACCTCTCTGTTTCAGAGGGGTTTGTGTTTTATTAAGCTTCTCCAACTTTCGTTTTTGGATAAAAAAAAGACAGTTTGTGCCACTTTTGGCAAAAAGAACTTGTCTAAAACGAATCCAGAACAATTATGACAACTCTTAAAGCCGCCGTTGTTCCGGCCAAGGTGCTGAAAAACGGCAAACACAGAATTCGTATAGCAATTGGTCATAAACAGGAAACAAGATACATCGTTACCCGATTTGAAATAGATAATACTGCTAATTTTAAGGGAGGGCAGGTGGTAGGTGTTCCTGATGCTGCACATGTTAATGCTAAATTACGTGGAATACTTAATTCATATCAGGATGCCTTGGATAAGATAAACACATCATCCTATACTTGTACCCAACTTGTCGAATACTTGTCCTCGGTAAAGCAGGGAGCCATCTCTTATAGTGTCGCTTCGGCTGACTATATGCAGAATTTGATTAAAGAGGGGAGAAGGAGCACTGCTTCTTTATATCAAAGGGCGAGTGATTACTTCATTGAGTTTGTCAAATATGATATAATGCTTGATGGAATTACTCCCCGGACCATAAAGGATTTTGATATTTATCTAAAAAATGTCCGAAGGCTGGCTCCTGTTACTTGTGGTATGCACATGGCACATTTGAAGGCAATAATCAATCAAGCAATAAGGGATAAGAAGGTATCATATGACACGCATCCTTTTGAATATTATGAAAGACCAGCAGGAATGCCCAAAGAGCGTGATATCTCGGTAGCTGACGTAAAGAAGATAAGGGATGCGGAGATAAAAGAGAAGTCTCAGCGTGTTGCCAGGGATGTGTTCATGCTTTCGTATTATCTAGGAGGTATCAATCTGATGGACTTGATGCAATACAATTTCAAAGATGCGAAAATTATGGAATATGTACGTGAAAAATCAAAAAATACAAAGAAAGGTGATATGAAAATCAGCTTCACTATTCCTGAGGAAGCAAAACCTATTATCAAAAGATGGATGGGGCGTAATGGAAAGCTTGATTTTGGTTATAAATACTCTTATCCTAATTTTCGTAACTATGTAACAAAAGAAATTATAAGGTTAGGGGAGAGGTTGGAGATAGAATCGCATGTCGTATATTATTCAGCTCGTAAATCCTTTGTCCAACATGGTTTTGAGCTGGGCGTACCATTGGAAACTTTGGAGTATTGTATAGGCCAAAGCATGAAATCCAATAGACCGATCTTTAATTATGTCAGAATTATGAGAAAACATGCTGATGAAGCCATAAGAAAGATTTTAGATAATCTAAAGTGAGGATTCAAGAACTAGAGCGATTGCTTCGGAAGTCGCTTCCTCTTTTTCTTTGTCTATCTCTGAGTTTAGCCGTTCTATCAAGTCCATACTCCCTGTGACAATCGTTTTTGTGCCCTCAGAGGAAGAAATTGTAAGTTCATAGTGTCCATAGCCTATAAACTTTTTGGATAGCTGATAAGTGGTTGGGGGGGATTTTGACATATGCGAATTGTGTTAGCAGCGGAAAAAGAAAACGGTTCCGCTTTCCCGTTGCGTTACATTCCGTGATCGAAACAGTGGATACATTAATATTCCACACGGGGGTCAGAACCGTATATGAAGAAGCTACAGGCAATAATAATCGTCTGTAGCTCAATACGAGACAACGCCTCGATCACTTCAAAATGTAACGCAATGCAAAGATAAGGTTTTTATTCGATTCTACAATAAAACCGTCCCTACTTATCACAAGCCGGAACGGTTCAATTTATAAATTTAAAGTCTTATGATAAAGATTGTCTGTTGCGCCAATGTTTTACTATCAGCATAACGACAATCAAAACGGTTACACAAACACAGGCAAAACCAATTTGTTTAAGTAAAGTGGATTCTTTTTTCTCTTTTATGGTTTCTGACCGGTTTTCTTCACGGGTATTGGAAGTGGTTTCCTTGTCAGCTTTCACTTCCGTACTGTCTTTGATTGCAGTTTCCTTCCTTTTATTCTTGCTGAAATCACCTTCCACATGACCGTCAGCTAATAACGGAGGTTTCCCGGTCGGGCTATCGGGCGGTTTTCGGGTATCATAGATACGAAAATCAATTACATAGCTGCCATTAGTGGTAATGAGTTCGCTCAAAGACGTACTTGATCCGTATACGATGTTGATAGATTCACTGGCGCTATCCTTGCTGATTACTTCTGTGTTGGATTTGATAGCCTTATGCGAGCTGCCACAGGCAAACAGCAGGAACAGACACATGAAGGGAGCCAGCAATATATGCCGGCTTACCCAGTTCATAACTCTAACCAACATAGTCTACAACTTAAGAACTTGCATCCTGTTATCCCCGTCAGCCCGATAACTGACGTGCACCCAAGCGAAGTTAGACTCGTCAATCAATTGATCATAGGGCAGGTTCTTGCGGATATATTCAAATAACAGCTTGTTTTGCTGTCTGTCTCCAGTGTCAATATCAGCAGCTTCCCCCTTCATGTGCTGCGAGGTCTTACTTCCCTTGACGGCCGCATTAAGTTCCGGACAGCGATAACCACTGTTTACTGTTATAGGCTTTCCCCACCATGTGCGTAACGGGTCCAGTACGTTGTCCACCAAGGCAGTCAGAGCAGTCACATGCTCCTGTCTGCATCTGTTATTTATTCCCAAGCGGTCGGCCGTGTTACTACGGCATAATTCCGCAATCGTAAAAAACTTCATTTCTTTTCCTCCTTATCTTTAATTAATGTAGCCCTGCGTGGTGGAATACGACGGCCGCATTCGCTGTCGGGCCTGTCACAACGGTTATGTTCGGCATCTTTCAATTGCAGTTCCAGCTCGTGGCACTTATGAATCCATGCCAGCTTATCAGACTGTTCATTACGAAGCTCAACGTATAACGCATCGATCTTGGCGTCACGCTGGGCGATGCGTTCTTCCAGCCAGTCAACCTGCTTGCGCTCGTTCTCATCCTCCATTGAATCGGCGGACGCATCCTCTTTCCGTGCGTTCGTCTTGCGGTTCACCCAGAACGTGACACCCCAACGGACAGCCTCCAATCCTCCGAAAGCCCCGATTATAGCCAACCAGTCGTTTAATTCCATTCTGTCTATTGTTTATCTGATTATAATACTACTTCAAAGATATGTCTATTTACTTACGTCATTGTTGCAGAATTACTTAAATCCATTGCCACGATATGACAATAAAAAAGAGCCTGATGACAATATTTATTGCCATCAAGCTCCTGGTTACACTGCAAAGATAGTGAAAACTATTCCATATTCAATTCATATTGAAAAAAATAATCAGGAGCAATATTTCGATTATCCGAAGAAATTAAAGAGTCACAATATTAATAGAAAACAAATAGGATTCATGAAATCTACCGGTTGTCTATAAAATCAGATGTTCTCAAGCCTTTATCGGGAAACATCTTTACTTTTTTCCTTTTCCTTTGAACATTTTTCAAGTCACGCACAATGGTGCTGGAAAGTACCTCCGAATAAATCTGTGTGGTCTTTACGGAAGTATGTCCGAGCAGCTTCTGCACAGTGGTAATAGCCACTCCCTGATGAATCAGCAGGGTGGCACAGGTATGACGGCTCACATGGTAGGTTATCCGTTTTTTGATACCACACAATCCGGCCAGCTTTCGAAGCTGCTTATTCACTTCCGAGTTACAGGGTAGGGATGCAAGACTACCTATATCCGGATAACGGTCAAGAATGCCCAATGCCCTGCTTTCAAACAGCAGATGTAACGGCAGACGGATTTCCACTCCTGTCTTGACGGATTTGAAGTACAGCCACCGTTTGCCGTTTACTCTAATGAAATTCTCAGGTGTGAGCTGGCAGAAGTCAGAATAGCGCAATCCGGTATAACAGCAAAACAGGAAGGCATCGAGCACATGGCGCATGGACTCCTCTTCCACCTCGACCGTTTCCAGCTTCTTCAGCTCGTCCGGGGTAAGAAACTCATGTCTGCCCTTCTCCTGTTTGATTTTGTACTTTCTGAACGGATAAGCATCTGCGTGCATATATCCCTGGTTGATTGCCTCATTGACCAAGGTACGGAGCTGTCTCATGTGCTTGGCTATCGTATTGACCGCATTGCCCTTTTCTCTCAAGTATTGCTCAAAATCACGAAGGAATGTATAGGTAAGATCCTTGAAGTCCAATCCGGAACGGAAATCATGCAGGACCGCCAGTGTAGAGTGCAGGTTGTCCTTGGTGGATTGTTTCTTGTCCGAATTGTCAATGGCTGATTTGGCGAAAGTGGAGAAGCTGACATTCACGGCACTTTTCTTCTTGACAGCATCCTTCAGTAGTGAGAGTGTGGCAGGTATTCCGCGCTTCCAATACCCCAACTCTATGCCTTGCAGATACAGGATGTATTCATAGAGCATTGCGTTCAACTCATTTGACTGGGGATGGTTAATGACTTGTGCCCCTTCACGGCTCCAGCACTCTGGTTTGAGGTACACGTTTGTCTTCAGGTAGATTTTTCTTTGGTTTAAATAGGCTTCAACCTGTACAAGGGTCGTGCCTTGCCTGTTTAGTGTGTTCTGGCGGTTATATACAAGACGGTATCTGATTTTATCCATTTTTCTGCAAAGGTGCTATTTAATGCACAAACGACAAAAAAATGGAGTGCAAATTACCGACTTTCTATAAGAACATTACATGATCAAACAATGTTGTGTGAAGAATAGTATATGGTTGTTACAGTATAAAGGACGCAAAGAATATCCGCGTCCTTTATATATTTAAATTAAATAGAAATCTCAATTCCGATCCCAAGTACCGTCAGACTTGATTTTTTCAACATTGGAAACAAGGGAATTGTAATTGGTTTCCATGGTTGGAATAACCGCAGTCCATGCATTTTTATCGGCA
>ENA-OZLM01000976-OZLM01000976.1-human-gut-metagenome-genome-assembly--contig:-NODE-976-length-5557-cov-6.459469_pt1 | contig 5557 bp, 4 predicted proteins | sample MGYA00244839_ERZ653790 | MGnify/ENA primary metagenome ERZ653790 (study PRJEB26926, sample SAMN06164796) | human gut metagenome | biome: ENVO:00009003; feature: ENVO:2100002; material: ENVO:00002003...
ACGAGATACGCTTTATGAAGGGATGGAAACTGAAAGAGCTGGAGAAAATAATGCCCGCATGGCAGCGACGGCAGTGCGAGGAGATAAAACGGGAACGGTGGAGAGGATTTTAATGGCTAGCGGTTAATGAGGAATGACCAGTGATCACTGAGGAATGACCAGTAATCAGTAAAGCCTGCCGGCAACATGATCTACTTGTAAGCAACTTTTAAAGGGGGTATGTCAAAATAAAATAACTACTCCGAGAAGTTACAGACTGTAACTAAAAGCCTAAAAGGCGAGTGTCAAAACTCAGATTTTGAAAACATGAACTTACAATCTGAAATTTGAGCATCCTAAAAGACTAAAGAAAGGGTCGTATCATTACTCCATACAGAGCTTGATACGATCCTTTTACGTGTTATAATTACTATCTGTAACTTTTCGGGGCTGTCCTTTTTGTTTTGACATCTCCCTTCTCCTATCCCCAAGTTATTCAGGAACAGCAACATTCAACTACTTCATTCCCCCTCATTAAACCCCAGGCCCTGCTGTTCGGGCTTCAGCTTCTCTGTCAGGAAATTGGTATGCTCCCACTTCGGTTCGGGCGGATTATGATCCAAGGTCCTCTCCTCGGTAGGCGTGTAGCGTCCGTTGTAAGTGCTGAAGGCGAAAAAAGCATCTCCCGGTCCGCCCAGATGGTCGAAACGTACCTTGGCCACACGCACCAGCACCTGCCCCAGCTCATCGTTACGGTCTACCACCATTCCATAATCCGTCTTGTTGAAAAAGGCTGCCGAGCCGTTGATATCATACAGCGTGGGCACAGGCCAGCGTTTGCTTCCCGGTTCGCGGCGCAACTTGGTGGGGTGCGCCACCAAAATGAGCAACACCTTGTGCTTCACGGCAAAATTGGAGAACTCGTCGAAGATGCGGCTGATGTACTGCGTTTCCGTTTCCCAGTCGGGAATCTGATGCTCGAAGCGGTTGAAGGGGTCCACCACCAGCACCTTCACTCCTTTCCGGCTCACCAGTTGGGCGGCAATGCGAAGCATGCTCTCTACCGAGAAGTCCTCTTTCGGCATAATGGAGAAGACACTCTGTGCCAGGTAACGGATGGCCTGTCCGGCTTCCGGCAACGGCATCCCCTTGTGTTCGAAACGCTTGCCCACCACGCGGCGTATCAGCTTGCGGTAGTGATAGGCCAGCGGGGTATTCTCCGGGCTGAAATAGCCCACCTTCCAATCGTGGCGCAGGAGCAGGCGCATGGCAATTTCGTCCACAAACTCGCTTTTTCCGCTGCCGGGAACGCCTGTGACCGTGAGCACAAAACCACGCTCGAACTTGATCAGCCGGTCCAGATTCTCCAGTCCCGTATCGGCTCCCTCCGGCATTCCGTTGTAATAAATATCCATCAGCGTATCCCATTCGTCCATGGGGCAGAAGACTCCTTCCAACGGGATTTCCGCCGCCTGCTCCACCTGCTGGCGGAGCCTCGGAAGATCGTACTTCAACAGATACTCGTTGGCATCCTTGCAGCCTTCCCCCCAGGCCACCACCTTGCAGCGGTCCACGCCCAGGCGGCGCACCAGTTCGTCGCGCAACTCCACTCCGCGCCTGTCGGTATCCATGGCCAGGATGATTTCCGCCTTGTCATCGAAGTGCGACTCCACGAAGCGGTCCAGCCACTGAAGGTTCGCGCCTCCGGCTCCGTTGGGTACGGACACCACCTCTTCCAGTCCTGCGGCTATCAGGCTGAGGGCATCTATCTCGCCTTCGGTGATGTAGCACTTTTCCTTCCCTTTTATGGCGTCTATGTTCCAAGGAATCAGCTCGGCTCCTTTCACCATCTTGAAATGCTTTGCGGCATCCCGGAATTTCATGTTTTTCATTACTCCGTCCTCCAGGTAAGGGAAGCAGATGCAGGCTTCTTCCTTGCCGGTCTGCGGCAGGAATTCCAAGCGTTCCTCTATCTTCATCCTTGTCAGGACGTCCATCGGAATACCTCGTCTGCCGACCATGTATTCCATCATTTCTCCATTCATAATTTGTTTGTTTTTATTGATTACCGGGCATACGTAATGTACAGGCGGTTGCAGGGGGATGTGCGGCTTGCGTTGCGACCTGTTATGGTGCTGCGATGCTGCATCGTGGTGCTGTGCCGTGTTATGGTGCTGCGGTGCTGTATCGTGGTGCTGCGACGTGTTATGGTGCTGCGATGCTGCATCGTGGTGCTGCGACGTGTTACGGTGCTGCGGTGCATCCTTCTGCTGTTTCTGCCGTTCCCGGTCTTGTTGTTTCTGTTCTCTTTTCCACATCTCGTCCTCGTTCCACGCTATGGCGAAATCACAATGAAAGCATTTCGCCCATCCCCCTTCACGGGTGATATGCACACTGAACGAAGGATCTTTGGGATTGCTTCGCGTTGCGGAACATTCAGGACAAGGCATACGGAAATGGTCCTTTCTGCGCGGCAGGCTTTTCAGCCACCGCACATAATCTGCATGTTCTTCGCGCGTCATATCCAGCTCTGTTTCAGGTTATCCCAGGTGGCACGTCCGTTGGGGCGCGGGGGTGCATCGGCAGGAAGAGGAACTCCGCAATACGAACGTTCGCCGGTCAGCGGATTGTACGTTTCGTAGGGCGAGAGCGAAGTCGATTCATTCTGCATCCGGCTTCTTTCTTTCAGCTTTTCTTCCAGAAAAAGACGGGTGGGCCTTTCTCGGCGGATGTAGTTGGCGAAATAAGCTTCGGCTTCGGACACGGAAGTGATTCCTCCTGTGTTTCCTTGTGCCACGACATGTTTCTTGAACAGATCACGAATAAAAGAAAGATTGTTCAAAAAGAGTTCTTTCAAACCTGACATCATCCCCACAGCCTCCAGCCAACTCTGAGTAATGAAAGCTTCATTGATGCATTGTTCCCATCGGGGTATCGTTTCGGACAATTCGGAAAATCGGGGAAGTTTATCAACAGCAGCAACAGCAATTATTTCTTTTTCTTTGTTATTGTTGTTTTTCTTCTCTCCTCTATTCTTTTCTTCTCTTATAAAGCTTTGCTTAAAGCTTGCTTGCAAATTCTTTCCATAACACTCATTATCAACACTTTGAATCACATTTTTGACTGAATTTTCATTTGTATTTTTTGCAGTCGTATTTTTCATACTTTCCGCACTACTTTTCACGTTGCTTTCCGTGCTGTTTTCCTTGTAGATTTCCTTATTATAATCCGAATGGATTGGCTTGCTGCTCTCCATGCAGACAGTCTTGTTACTATCTACATTCCTGCTTTCCATATAAATTCTCTCCTTGCTATCCATACTGGGTGCACCACTGCTTTTCAGGTAGACTTCCTTGTTATTATCCATGCAAGGTACACCACCACTTTCCATGTAGGCTTCCCCGTTATTATCCACGCAGGGTGCATCATTACTTTTCATGTAGACTTCCCCGTTATTATCCATGCAAGGTGTATCATCGCTTTTCAGGTAGGCTTCCCCGTTATCATACACGCAAGGTGTATCATCGCTTTTCATGTAGGCTTCCCCGTTATTATCCACGCAGGACGTATCACCGTTTTTCCCTTCATTGATTCTGCCCCTTCCTATTGTAGACGCAGTTGCTTTTGCAGATGCTTTCACCGTACTTTTCTTACTGCTTCTCCCTCCCTTACTGCCGGCAGCAGCACGTTGCTCGGAAAGTTTGCTCTGATATCCCATCACCTCGTCCAGATACAGACATCGGAAATACCCGTCCTCTGTAATGAGAAACAAATCGAAGTCCTTAATAAGATGTTGCAGATTTTCCACGGTAGCTCCCCACTGATCGGCCAGCAAATCCAGTTCGTTAAAATCATGTTTGTATTCCTGCTGTTTTCGCAGAAACAATATCGTTTCAAGATACAACCCCAGCCCCATGCATTTCATATCGGCATTCAGCTTCATCATTTTGTAATCCGACATCAAGCTGCAATTCAGCCGGATAAACTGCTCTGTATAATCCATTTCTTTTGTGTGTTAGTATAAATATAACGCAAAGGAACGCAAAATATAAATAGGGCGTTGCTCACAAAAACAAGCAATTGTTAATAAACATTTCCTATCTTTGCCGAGACATTTTGTAAGTAGCTATGTTTATGCTGTTTACAAATCATTATTTAATAATTTAATTTTTAGTAACATGAAAAAAATTTGAGATCATCAGCACTTGCATCGGTAATGCCGTGCGAAGAAGCGATTTAAACCCCAGCAACTTGAACGACAAAGGTGCAATAGGCCGATCCACCGCCACCAAAATTCGAGACGGAAAGATTGTGACTCCAAATTCTTACTTCAAACTGATGAAATGGCTGGAAAAGGAGAAACCGGAGGTTTACAAAGAAGCCATGGAGCACATCCTGAAAGAACTGGGCAAGCTCAAAATGGAAGAGTAACCTCCCGGCTTCCCGGAAACGGGAATTTTCCCCGGTAAACGTGGGGAAACGGGAAACCGCCATAGAGCGCCTCTGTATGGAGACTGCCTCTATGGCGGTTTTTTACACCCAGGATGCATGGAGTTATAGTTATTTTATTTCCAACTATAAATCCTCCTTTTTACTCAAAAATTATTTTTCTTGTGACAGATAAATACAGAATTGCTGAATATTTACAACATTCACTTTGGGAAAATCTATATCTTTCAGCACATCATAATGATGGTCGTTAGTAACAATGTAGTGCGCATTGGCCGAAATGGCACAATCCACAAACTTATTGTCATCAGGATCGACTGTAATCAGATTAAAGTGATAGAATGGAGTTATCAATTCAACAAACGGACTGTTCAATATGGTTTTCACCACATATTCCGCCGTTTCATTGTCGGTAAGTCTTTGCAGAATTTCTATATATTCCTCCAATATTTCATTGGATACACAGAGCTTGTTCTTTCCGTCCACAAAGGATTGCCACAAGACATGGTAACGACTCCTTTGAGGAATGCTTTGAATAAGACAATTCGTATCAAGAACCAACTTAGCCATTGACGTTATTTTAATGAATGGATATCCATTTCAGCTATTTCATCCAGCTTTTTCTGGTCAAGAATTCCCTTATCCCAAAGTTCATCCAACTTTGTATTCATCCGTTTGGAATAATATTGAAAGAGCACCTCTTTCAATTCTTCCAGACCTTCCTGAGATTTATCGTAAGAAAACATTTCCAACAAATGCCTCTGTATGGGGTTGAATACTGTAGTTTCCATAATTATATCGGTTATAAATTCTATGCGAATATAGAATTTATAATGATAATATCCAAAATGTTTCTCATTAATTAACGCCTATGAAATACGACTCGATAAATCTTGCAACAATATCTCCCTTACACCCGATGTTCAAAATGTTGTAGAGTAAAATCTATTCCGGAGATCCTAATCGGATAATCTTTTTTATCATTTCAGATGGATTTTGAAGTAAATGCCACCGGAGAAGTATTTCCCGTTGTTCAGTTCGGCAATCAAGTTGATGTGGTCTTTCCAAAGCTGGTAGTGCGCCCCGATGTTCACTGTGCGGGCGTCATATTCGGCCATCAGATCCAAGC